>Ga0307515_10000067_pt1 | contig 242978 bp, 228 predicted proteins | sample 17_EM_MG_FD_194513 | JGI IMG/M metagenome (GOLD analysis project Ga0307515, IMG submission 194513) | Populus trichocarpa ectomycorrhiza microbial communities from riparian zone in the Pacific Northwest, United States - 17_EM | ecosystem: Host-associated > Plants > Roots > Unclassified... | reverse complement strand
CGTTCGCTGCGCTCTCTACGCTCAGACACTCCCGCCTTGAAGTCAGTTGACGAAGCGCGCTGCGCGCGCGGGCCGGAAATCCTCCGTTCCTCGCCGCCTCAGATGCGCGCCGCAGGCCTGCCCGGGCCGGCTTTGCAGCAGCCATGGTGGCGTACCCCTTGTCGGCACGCCACCGGTGTTGGTTGGCGCGGCGAGCGGTGCCCGTTGAGGGTGAGTAGAGAGTCGGCGAGAAGCGGAGGCATTGGGCGGAGCGCGCGCAGCGCGCCTCGTGAACTGACTCCCCGGGGAGTGTTTGAGCGCAGAGAGCGCAGCGAACGAAGCGAGTTGCCCCGGGGCCGCCCGATGACGAGCATCGCAGCGCAGTCGGCCCCCCCAGGGGCCGACCGACGAACCCCGAACCCTCCGCGGGCACCGCTCGCCGCGCCCACGCTGCGACCGACGCACGCAAAAGCGGTCGTACGCCAACGACAGCAGCGGGCCGCAAGCCGTCGTTCGAACGTGTCGCCCGTTTCATGCCTCGCGGGTCGTGCGAAGCGCGGTGGGAGCCACTGAAGTCAGACGGGAGCCCGCTGCCAGCGCTCGATCACATGCGCGGCCATGCCGCTGGCGAGTTCATGCTCGCCGACGAAGGCCCGCGCGACCTGGCCGCCTTCCAGCAGCGTGGCTTCTTCGTCGCTGTTCGTGCGCGCGACGATCTCGATTGCCGGGTTCAGCGTGCGCGCCGTCTCGGCCATCAGACGCACGTCGAAGCTGTCCGGCGTGGCCACCACCAGCAACCGGGCGCGGGCGACGTGGGCCTGCACCAGCACTTCCGGATCACCGGCGTCGCCGCAGACGGCCGGTTGGTCGCGCGCGCGCAGCGCTTCGACACCTTCGCGGTTCTGGTCGACGACGACGAAGGGCACCTTCGCTTCGAGCAAGCGCTGCGCGATGCGCCGGCCGACGCGGCCGGCGCCGACCAGCACCACCAGGCCTTGCAGCTGCTGCGCGTCGACGCTGTCCGGCAGCGCCGACAGCGGGTCGTCGCGCTGCTCGAAGCGGCGCAGCGCCGGCGAGTGCGCGCGTGACCAGGCCAGCAAGGGCTCGATGGCCGTGAAAAGCAGCGAATTGGCGGCGATCGAGATCAGCGCGCCAGCCAGGATCAGGCTCTGCCCGGCCGCCGGCAGCAGCCCGAGCGTGACGCCCAGTCCGGCCAGGATGAACGAGAACTCGCCGATCTGCGCCAGGCTGGCGCCCACCGTCAGCGCGCTGCCCAGCGGGTAGCGGAAGGCCAGCACCAGCGCCACCGCAGCCAGCGTCTTGCCGAGCATGATGATGGCCACCACGGCGAGCACGCGCAGCGGCTCGTCGAGCAGCACGCGCGGGTCGAACAGCATGCCGACAGAGACGAAGAACAGCACCGAGAAGGCGTCGCGCAGCGGCAGCGATTCGTCGGCGGCGCGGTGCGCGAATTCCGACTCGCGCATCATCATGCCGGCGAAGAAGGCGCCCAAGGCGAACGACACGTCGAACAGCATCGCCGAGCCGTAGGCCACGCCGACCGCGGCGGCCACCACGCACAGCGTGAACAGCTCGCGCGAGCCGGTGCGCGCGGCCAGCCACAGCAGCCGCGGGAAGACGCGCCGGCCCACCACCAGCATCAGCACGATGAAGCAGGCCACCTTGCCCAAGGTCAGCGCCAGCGTGCCGAGCAGCGCGCTGCCGCTCGGTGCGTTGCCGTTCAGCAGCGATGCCAGCGGCGGCAGCAGTACCAGCACGAGCACCATGACCAGGTCTTCGACGACGAGCCAGCCGACCGCGATGCGGCCATTCACCGAGTCGAGCACGCCGCGCGCTTCCAGTGCGCGCAGCAGCACCACGGTGCTGGCCACTGACAAGGCCAGGCCGAACACCAGCGCCGCACCGAGCGGCCAGCCCCACAGCGTGGCAGTGGCCATGCCGAGCGCCGTGGCGACGGCGATCTGCAGGACAGCACCCGGCACCGCGATGCGCCGCACCGCCAGCAGGTCGCCCAGCGAGAAGTGCAGCCCGACGCCGAGCATCAACAGCATGACGCCGATCTCGGCCAGCTGGCCGGCCAGCGCCACGTCGGCGACGAAGCCGGGCGTCGCCGGCCCGATCGCGACGCCGGCGAGCAGGTAGCCGACCAGCGGCGGCATCTTCAGCCGCACCGCCACGAAGCCGAGCAGCAAGGCCAGGCCGAAGCCGGCGGCGATGGTCGAGATCAGACTCAGGTCGTGCGGCATGCGGGCGAGTCTATCGGCGGGGTTCAAGGCCCTCGGCGCTGGCATGGAATCTGCTCGAACCGACTGGTATACAAGATAGTGCACCAATGTCGACACCACCCGAATCAGCGCCTGCCCCCCGTCTGCCCACGCTCGCCAGCTGGCAGGCGGCGGTCGCGGCCGGGCAGGACCTGGCGCCGATGCTGGCCGCGGTGCGCGAACAGGCGCTGGCCGCGGCGGGGCAGGGCATCTGGATCCATCTCTGCCCGCCCGCCGGCTGGGAGGCGCAGTGCGCAACGCTGGCGCAGCGTCTGGCCGAGAGCGCTGACCGCGCCGAGCTGCTGCGCCGCTACCCGCTGCTCGGCGTGCCGTTCGCGGTGAAGGACAACATCGACATCGCCGGTGCGCCGACGACAGCCGCATGCCCCACTTTCGAGCACGTGCCGGCCCGCAGTGCCAGCGCGGTGCAGCGCCTGCTCGACGCCGGCGCCTTGTGGCTGGGCAAGACCAACCTCGACCAATTCGCCACCGGCCTGGTCGGCACGCGCTCGCCGTATGGCCGGCCGGCCAGCGTGGCCGATGCGCAGCGCATCAGCGGCGGCTCGAGCTCGGGCTCGGCCGTGGCGGTGGCGCGCGGCATCGTGCCGTTCGCGCTGGGCACCGACACGGCCGGCTCGGGGCGCGTGCCGGCGGGCTTCAACGGCCTGGTCGGGCTGAAGCCGACGCCCGGCCGCGTCAGCACCGCCGGCGTGCTGCCGGCCTGCCGCACGCTGGACTGCGTGTCGGTGTTCGCGCACAGCGTCGGCGATGCGGCCGCGGTGCTGTCGGTTATCGAAGGCCCCGACGCCGCCGACGCCTACAGCGCCTTCGTGCCCGGCCCGGCACGGCTGCCCGAGCGCCTGCGCATCGGCGTGCCGCGCGAGCCGGTCTTCTTCGGCGACGCCGGCTATGCAGCGGCCTGGGCCGCGGCGCTGGTCCAGGCGCAGCGCGACGGCCACCAGCTGGTGGAGATCGACTTCGAGCCGCTGTACGCCGTGGCCGCGCTGCTCTACGACGGCCCCTGGGTGGCCGAGCGCCATGCGGTGGTGCACGAGCTGCTGGCGCGCCGGCCCGAAGCGCTGGACCCGACCGTGCGCCGCGTCATCGCGCGCGCGCTCGAATTCAGCGCCACCGATGCCTTCGAAGGCCAGTACCGGCTGCGCGCGATGCAGGCGTCGCTGGCTCAACTGTGGAGCGCGGTCGACGTGCTGATGGTGCCGTCGGCGCCGGGCCATCCGACCTTCGCCGAGGTCGACGCCGACCCGCTGGGCGTCAATGCGCGGCTGGGCCAGTACACGAATTTCGTCAACCTGCTCGGCTGGTGCGCGCTGGCCGTGCCGGCGGGAGCGACGGCCAGCGGCCTGCCGTTCGGCGTGACCTTCATCGGCCGCGCCGGCCATGACGTGGCGCTGGCCGAAGCGGGCCGCCGCTGGCTCGGCGAAGCGGCCTTGCCCCGTTCACCGGCGGTCGAAGCGACGCTGCCGCTGGCGGTGGTCGGCGCGCACCTGTCGGGCCTGCCGCTGAACGGCCAGCTGCGCGAGCGCGGCGCGGTGCTGCTGGAAGCCACGAGCACGGCGCCGAAGTACCGCCTCTATGCCTTGCCCGGCACGACGCCGCCGAAGCCGGGGCTGCTGCGCAGCGCCGAAGGCGGCGCGGCGATTGCGCTCGAAGTCTGGGCGGTGCCGCTGTCGGCCATCGGCTCTTTGCTGGCGCTGATCCCGCCGCCGCTCGGGCTGGGCAGCATCGAACTCGCCGACGGCCGCTTCGTGCATGGCTTCCTGTGCGAGGCGCATGCGCTGGCCGGGGCGCGCGAGATCAGCGCTTTCGGCGGCTGGCGTGCCTACCTCGCTTCACTGTCTTCCTGAACCGGAGTTCGACATGATGGACCGACGCGACTTCCTCGGCAGCGGCGCCGCGCTGGCACTGCCCCTGGCGGCGATGGCCGATGGCCGACCGAAAGACGTGCTGGTGGTGGCCAATGAGTTCGGCCCGAACTCGCTGGACATCCACACCGTCGGCGCCAACCGCGCCAGCTATGGCGTGTCCTGGCTGTGCTACGACCGGCTCATGACCTACGGCAAGAAGACCTTGCCCGACGGCCGTGTCATGTACGACATCGGCAAGCTCGAACCCGAGCTGGCCGAGAGCTGGAAGATTGCGCCCGACGGCGACTCGGTGACCTTCAAGCTGCGCAAGGGCGCCAAGTTCCACGACGGCACGCCGGTGACGGCGAAGGACGTGAAGTGGTCCTTCGACCGTGCCGTCACGGTGGGCGGCTTTCCGACTTTCCAGATGGCCGCCGGCTCGGTGGAAAAGCCGGACCAGTTCGAAGCCGTCGACGACAGCACCTTCCGCATCAAGTTCCTGCGCCGCGACAAGCTGACGATGAACGATCTGGCGGTGCCGGTGCCGTGCATCTTCAACTCCGAACTGGTGAAGAAGAACGCCACGCCGCAAGACCCCTGGGGCCTGGCCTGGACGCGCAACAACGTCGCCGGCGGCGGCGCCTTCAAGGTCGAGGCCTATCGGCCGGGGCAGGAGATCGTCTACGTCCGTTATGACGACTGGAAGAGCGGTCCGCTGCCCAAACTGCGCCGCGTCATCCAGCGCGAGGTGCCGAACGCCGGCAACCGGCGCGCGCTGCTGCTGAAGGGCGACATCGACATCACCTTCGACCTGCCGCCGAAGGACTTTTCCGAGCTCGCGAAAGAGGGCGGGGCGGTCAAGGTCACGAGCATGCCGATCGAGAACGCGATGGTCTACCTGGGCATGAACGTCACCAAGCCGCCGTTCAACAACCCCAAGGTGCGCCAGGCCGTGGCCTACGCGCTGCCCTACGAGCGTTTGTACGACAACGCGCTGTACGGCCGTGGCATTAAGCTCTACGGCGCCGCGTCGCCGCAGGTCAAGACGACGGCGTGGCCGCAACCCACGGCGTACAAGCCCGACATCGCCAAGGCCAAGGCGCTGCTGGCCGAAGCGGGTCTGGCCGGCGGCTTCGAGACCACGCTGTCCTTCGACCTGGGCGGCGCCACCATCGGCGAGCCGATGGCGGTGCTGATCCAGGAGTCGCTGGCCAGCATCGGCATCAAGGTGCAGATCAACAAGATCCCCGGCGCCACCTGGCGCGCGGCGCTGCTGAAGAAGGACATGCCGATGCTGATCAACCGCTTCGGCGGCTGGCTCAACTTCCCCGAGTACTTCTTTTTCTGGTGCTACCACGGCCAGAACGCGGTGTTCAACACCATGAGCTACCAGAACCCCAAGCTCGACAAGATGGTCGACAACGCACGCTTCGCCGAAAGCAAGCCGCTGTACGACAGCTTCGTCAAAGACATGATCCAGCTCGCCTACGACGAAGTGCCGCGCATCCCGATGTTCCAGCCGACCATGGACGTGGCGATGCAGAAGGACGTGCAGGGCTACCAGTACTGGTTTCACCTGCAGCCCGACTACCGCCAGCTCTTCAAAGCATGAGCCCCGAACGGATCGAAGCCCACGTCGACGCCAGCGCGGCGCTGATCGGGCTGCCCATCGGCCCCGAATACCGCGCCGGCGTGGTGCGCTACTTCGGCATCGCGGCCAGCCTGGCCGAGTTGGTGATGGCGCTGCCGCTGGCGGCCGAAGACGAACCGGCGCCGGTGTTCGTGCCGGTGTCACCGCCATGAGCCTGGCGGTCCGTCTGCTCGATGGGTCGGCGGCCGACATCGCCGCGGCGGTGAACCGGCGCGACGTGACGGCGGCTGCGATGGCCGAAACCGCGCTGGCGCGCATTGGCGCCAGCGACGGCCGCATCAACGCCTTCACCGATCTGACGGCGCAGCGCGCCTTCGATGAAGCCGTGGCCATCGACGCGCGCGTTGCCGCGGGCGAGACGCTGCCGCTGGCCGGCGTGCCCTACGCCGTGAAGAACCTGTTCGACGTGCAAGGCTTGACGACGCTGGCTGGCTCGGTGGTCGAACGCGGCAAGCCGCCGGCCGCTGCCGACGCCGTGCTCGTGCAGCGGCTGCGCGATGCCGGCGCGCTGCTCGTCGGCGCGCTGAACATGGACGAATACGCCTACGGCTTCACCACCGAGAACAGCCACTACGGCGCCACCTGCAACCCGCACGACCTGGCGCGCATCGCCGGCGGCTCATCGGGCGGCTCGGCCGCGGCGGTGGCGGCCGGCCAGGTGCCGCTGACGCTGGGCTCGGACACCAACGGTTCGATCCGCGTGCCGTCGTCGCTGTGCGGCGTGTTCGGGCTGAAGCCGACCTACGGCCGGCTGCCGCGCACCGGCAGCTTTCCGTTCGTGGCCAGCCTGGACCACCTGGGGCCTTTCGCCCGCAGCGTGCGCGACCTGGCGCTGTCGTACGACGCGATGCAGGGTGCCGACCCGCGCGACCCGGCGCAGGCGCCGCGGCCGGTGGAACCCACGCTGCCGGCGCTGACGCTGGGCCGCACGGGCTTGCGTGTCGGCGTGCTCGGCGGCTGGTTCCGTGAGATGGCGCTGCCCGAAGCGCGGCAAGCGGTCGAGACCGTCGCCAAGGCCCTGGGCGCGGCGCGCGTCGTCGAATGGCCCGAGGTCGCACGCGCCCGTGCCGCGGCCTTTCTCATCACCAATGCCGAAAGTTCGGCGCTGCACCTTGAAGACCTGAAGACCCGCGTGCAGGACTTCGAGCCTTTGTCGCGTGAACGTTTCCTGGCCGGCGCCTTGCTGCCGGCGCCGTGGCTGGTGCAGGCGCAGCGCGTGCGGCACTGGTTTGCGCGCCAGGTGGCGGCGTCGTTCGCCGATGTCGACGTGCTGGTCGCGCCGGCCACGCCGTGCGTGGCGCCGCTGATCGGCACCGACTGGCTCGACATCAACGGCCAGCGCCTGCCGGCGCGCGCGAGCATGGGCTTGCTGACACAGCCGGTGTCGTGCATCGGCCTGCCGGTGTGCACGGTGCCGGTGTGGGGCGCGCACGAAAGCCTGCCGATCGGCGTGCAGCTGATCGCCGCGCCGTGGCGTGAAGACTTCGTGCTGCGCGCCGCGCAGGCGCTGCAGGACGACGGCGTCGTGCATGCGCCGGTGGCAAGACTGGGGTGACGACGATGGAGATCAACCGCCCCGACGTGCTGGCCGAAGTGACGGCTGTCTTTGCGCGCTATGAAGACGCGCTCGTCAACAACCGCGTCGACGTGCTCGACGAACTGTTCTGGGCCAGCGTGTTCACCGTGCGCTACGGTGTCGGCGAGAACCTGCGCGGCATCGAAGCCATCCGCGCCTTTCGCAGCGCGCGCTCAGCCGTCGGGCTGGCGCGCGCGCTGTCGCACACGGTGATCACCACCTACGGCAGCGACTTCGCCACCGCGATGACCGAGTTCCAGCGCGAAGGCAGCAGCCGCAGCGGCCGGCAGAGCCAGACCTGGGTGCGCATGGCCGATGGCTGGCGCGTCGTCGCGGCGCACGTCAGCCTGCTGGGCGCCTGAAGCCATGGGCGCCACCGCTTCCATCATCTTGCGCCGGCTGCTTGCGGCGCTGCCGAACCTGGTCGGCGTGGTCATCATCACCTTCCTGCTGACGCGCGCCTTGCCGGGCGACCCGGCGGCCTACTTCGCCGGCGCCGCGGCCACGCAGGAAGCGGTGGAACAGGTGCGCCAGCAGCTCGGCCTGAACAAGCCGCTGCCCGAGCAGTTCCTGCGCTACGTCGGCGGCCTGGCGCGTGGCGACTTCGGCACCTCGCTGACGACCGGCCAGCCGGTGCTGCAGGAGTTGCTGACGCGGCTGCCGGCGTCGATCGAGATGGTGCTGCTGGCCTTGTTCGTGGCCTGCGCCATCGCCTTGCCGCTGGGCGTGATGGCGGCGACGAAACCGGGCTCGTGGGTCGACCAGCTGTGCCGCCTGCTCACCACCGCCGGCGTCTCGCTGCCGACCTTCTTCACCGGCCTGGTGCTGGCCTACGTCTTCTACTTCCTGCTCGGCTGGGCGCCGGCGCCGCTGGGGCGGCTGGACCCGGTGTTCTCGCCGCCGCCGCAGTGGACAGGGCTGTACCTCATCGACGCGCTGCTGGCCGGCGACCTGTCGCTGTGGTGGGCCAGCTTCAAGCAGCTGATCCTGCCGACGCTGACGATGGCGCTGTTCGTGCTGGCGCCGATCGCGCGCATGACACGGGCTTCGATGCTGCAGGTGCTGTCGTCGGATTTCGTGCGCACAGCGCGCGCCAGCGGTTTGTCGAACACGACGGTGCGGGTGCGCTACGCCTTGCGCAACGCGCTGCTGCCGGTGGTCACGACGCTGGGCATGGTGTTCGGCTTCATGCTCGGCTCCAGCGTGATCATCGAGAAGGTCTTCGGCTGGCCCGGCGTCGGCAGCTACGCCATCGACGCACTGACCGCCAGCGACTACGCGCCGGTGCAGGGCTTCGTGCTCGCGATGGGTGTGCTCTTCGTGCTGCTGAACCTGCTCGTCGACGTGCTGTACACGCTGATCGACCCGCGCATCAGCCTGGAGCGCTGAACCATGAACTCGACGCTGCGCCACGTTCGCCATGTGCTGTCCGAAAACCCGGTGACGATGGTCGCCGCGGGTCTGTTCGGCCTGTTCGTGCTGCTGGCGATCTTCGGCCCGTGGATCGTGCCCTACGACCCGCTGACGAGTGATGCGGTGGCGACGCTGAAGCCGCCGTCGATGGCGCACTGGTTCGGCACCGACGCGCTCGGCCGCGACATCCTGTCGCGCACCATCGTCGCGACGCGGCTGGACCTGGGCATTGCCGTCTCGGCGGTCGTGCTGTCGTTCGGCATCGGCATCGCGCTCGGGCTGGCGGCAGGCTACTTCGGCGGCTGGTGGGACCTGGGCGTGACGCGTGTTTCCGACACCATCATGGCCTTCCCGCTGTTCGTGCTGGCGATGGGCATCGTCGCCGCCTTGGGCAACACGGTCGGCAACATCGTGCTCGCCACCGCCATCATCAACCTGCCGTTCTACGTGCGCGTGGCGCGGGCCGAAACCAATGTGCGGCGCGAGGCCGGCTTCATCGAAGCGGCGCGCCTGTCGGGCAACGGCGACCTGCGCATCCTGGCGCTGCATCTGTTCCCGAACATCCTGCCGCCGGCGATGGTGCAGGTCAGCCTGAACATGGGCTGGGCGATCCTGAACGCCGCCGGCTTGAGCTTCATCGGCCTGGGCGTGCGGCCGCCGACACCGGAGTGGGGCATCCTGGTTGCCGAAGGCGCGCAGTTCATCGTCTCCGGCGAATGGTGGGTCAGCTTCTTTCCCGGCGCAGTGCTGATGCTGGCGGTGTTCTCGTTCAACCTGCTGGGCGACGCGCTGCGCGACATCTTCGACCCGAGGAAGAGAACATGATCGAAGTCCCCTTGCTCGACGTGAAGGACTTCAGCCTCGAGTTCCGCACCCGCAGCGGCACGGTGCGCGCCATCGAGAACGTCAACCTGCGGCTGAACAAGGGCGAGATCGTCGGCCTGGTCGGCGAAAGCGGCTCCGGCAAGTCGGTGTTGTCGTACGCGATGCTCGGCATCAGCGATGCTGCCGCCAAGGTCACCGGCGGCAGCGCCATGTTCGGCGGGCTCGACCTGCTGACGGCCAGCGAACGCACCCTGAGCGACCTGCGCGGCCGCGAGATCAGCATGATCTTCCAGAGTCCGCGCACGGCGCTGAACCCGATCCGGCCCGTGGGCCAGCAGATCGAGGACGTGCTGCGCCGCCACGCCGTCGCGGCGCGTGGCCGCACAGGCCCCGACGCCGCGCTGGGCCTGCGCGAACGCGCCGTGCAGGCCTTGCGCGAAGTGGCCATTGCCGACCCCGAGCGGCGCTGGTCGGCGTACCCGTTCGAACTGTCCGGCGGCATGTGCCAGCGCGTGATGATCGCCATCGCGCTGGCCTGCCGGCCCGGCCTGCTGATCGCCGACGAGCCGACCACCGGCCTGGACGTCACGACCCAGGCCGCCGTGATGGACCTGATCACCGGCCTGGCGCGCGAACGCCAGATGGCCACGCTCTTCATCACGCACGACCTCGGCCTGGCGGCGGAGTACTGCGACCGCATCGTTGTCATGCACGCCGGCCATGCCGTCGAGAGCGCGCCGACCAAGGCCTTGTTCGCCGCGCCGCGGCATCCGTACACGGCGCGGCTGATGTCGTCGACGCCGGGCCCGCAAGGCACGCTGGAAGCGCTGGCGCCGGTGCCGGGCCAGCTGCCCGACCTGCGCCGCGGCGACCTGCCGCCGTGCCGCTTCAGCGAACGCTGCGAACGCGCCAGCGCGCAATGCAGCGCCAGCCTGCCGGTGCTGGACGCCGATCGCGATCATGCGGTGGCCTGCTGGCACCCGCTGGAGACGGCCGATGTCTGACATCCCGCTGCTCGCCGTCGAACGCCTGAGCAAGCGTTTCCCGGTTGCCGGCCGGCGCGGCTCGCTGGTACATGCGGTCGACGATGTCTCGTTCACGCTGGCACCCGGCGAGAGCCTGGGCCTGGTCGGCGAATCGGGCTGCGGCAAGTCGACGCTGGTGCGCGTGCTGGCGCGCCTGCTCGACGCCAGCGAAGGCCGCATCGTCTTCGACGGCGAAGACCTGGCCGGCATTGCCGCCAAGCAGTTTGCGCGCACGGCCAAGCGTGCCGCGATCCAGCTCGTGTTCCAGGACCCGACCGACAGCCTGAACCCGCGCTACACGGCACGCGACACCATCGCCGAACCCTGCCGCCTGCTCGGTGGCCTGGACGCCGCGGCGGCGAACGCCCGCGTCGACGAGGTCGCGGCGCAGGTCGGGCTGCCGATGGAGCTGCTGTCGCGCTACCCGCACCAGCTGTCGGGCGGGCAGAAGGCGCGCGTCGGCATCGCGCGGGCGCTCAGCACCCGGCCGCGGCTGCTGATCCTGGACGAGCCGACGGCGGCGCTGGATGTCTCGGTGCAAGCCGTCGTGCTGCAGCTGCTGGACCGGCTGCGCCGCGAACTGGGCCTGTCGACGCTGTTCGTTTCGCACGACCTCAACGTCGTGCGCCTGCTCACCGACCGCGTGGCGGTGATGTACCTGGGTAAGATCGTCGAGATGGGACCGTCCGCCACCGTCTTCGCCGCGCCCGCGCACCCGTACACGAAAGCGCTGGTGTCGGCCGTGCCCGGCCATGGCCAGCGCATCCGGCTCGACGGCGAGGTGCAGAGCCCGATCGACCCACCGCCGCTGTGCCGCTTTCGCAGCCGCTGCCCGGCGGTGCAAGACCACTGCCAGCGAGAGGCGCCGCCGCTGCGCGGCTCGGGTCACGTCGCCGCCTGTCATTTCGTCTGACGCCGTGCGCGCGCTTCGTCAAGGCACCGATCCGCCCCCGGCTCGCAGCAACCTCGCCGAGCAGGTGTACGCCGAGCTGAAGGCGCAGATGCACGACTTCCAGCTCGTGCCCGGCGACCGCTTCTCCGAAGCCGAGATCGGCGCCCGGCTGGGTGTGAGCCGAACGCCGGTGCGCGAAGCGCTGTTCCGGCTGCGCAACGAAGGCATGCTCGACGTCGAAAGCAAGAGCGGCTGGTTCGTGCGGCCGATCGACTTCGGCAAGCTCGAGCAGCTGTACGACCTGCGCATCATCCTGGAATCGGCGTCGGTGGCGCGGCTGTGCGCGCAGCCGGAAGCCGGGCCGGAACTCGAAGCGCTGAAGGCCACGTGGCTGGTGCCGGTGGCCGAACGGCTGAGCGACGGGCGCGAAGTCGGTGCACTCGACGAGCAGTTCCACGCCACGCTGGTGCGGGCCGCCGGAAACGCTGAAATCGCGCGGGTGCACTGGGACGTGACGGAGCGCATCCGCATCATCCGGCGGCTGGACTTCACGCGTGGCGACCGCATCGAAGCCACCTACGCCGAACACGCCAAGATCCTGCGCAGCGTGATCCAGCGCAAGGCCGACGCGGCGCAGCTGCTGCTGCGCAGCCACATCGAGCAGAGTAAGGCCGAGGTGCGCAAGATCACGCTGGCCACGCTGCACGAAGCCAGGCAGCGTTTCTGACGGAATCCGGCCTCCCGGCCGGCACGGCTTTTGCTGGATACCAACTGGTATACCAGTGCGTGCACCAAAGCGGCACGCTGACGAACCCCCGCCCAAGACCGGAGCCGCCATGAGCCAGGACCTTTCCCGCCGCCGTGCCATCGCCCAACTTTCCGCCGCCTCGCTGGCTGGCCTGGCCCCGTGGGCCTGGGCGCAGAAGCCGCTGTCGGTGGGCTTCATCTACGTCGGCCCCAAGGACGACTTCGGCTACAACCAGGCCCACGCCGAGTCGGTGGCCGAGGTGAAGAAGATGGCCGGCATCAAGGTCGTCGAAGAAGAGAACGTGCCCGAGACGCAGGCCGTGCAGAAAACGATGCAGGGCATGATCTCGCAGGACGGCGCGACGCTGCTGTTCCCGACGTCGTTCGGCTACTTCGACCCGCACATGCTGGCCGTGGCCGCGAAGAACCCGACCGTGCGCTTCGCCCATTGCGGCGGCATGTGGACCAAGGGCAAGCACCCGGACAGCACCGGCAGCTTCTTCGGCTACATCGACGAAGCGCAGTACCTGAACGGCGTCATCGCCGGCCACATGAGCAAGAGCAAGAAGATCGGTTTCGTCGCCGCGAAGCCGATCCCGCAGGTGCTGCGCAACATCAACGCCTTCACGCTCGGCGCCAAGTCGGTCGACCCCAAGATCACGACGTCGGTGATCTTCACCGGCGACTGGTCGATGCCGGTGAAGGAAGCCGAGGCGACGAACAGCCTGGCCGACCAGGGCATCGACGTCTTCACGATGCACGTCGACGGGCCCAAGGTCATCGTCGAGACCGCCGCCAAGCGCGGCAAGTTCGTCTGCGGCTACCACGCCAGCCAGGCCAAGCTGGCGCCGGCCGCCTACCTGACCGGCGCCGAGTGGAACTGGATCACCGCGTACAAGACCATCATCGACGCCGCCAAGACCGGCAAGCCGCACCCGAACTTCGTGCGCGGCGGCCTGAAGGACGGCTTCGTCAAGACTTCGGCCTACGGCAGCATGGTGCCGGAAGCCGCGCGCAAGAACGCCGACGCCGTGAAGGCCAAGATGATGGCCGGCACGTTCGACATCTTCGCCGGCGAGATGAAGGACAACACCGGCAAGGTCGTGATCCCCAAGGGCAAGGCCTTCAAGCAGACCGACCCCGAGCTCGAAGGCATGAACTACCTGATCGAAGGCGTGGTCGGCAAGATCTGAACGCAGCATGAACCGCCAGCCCTGGCACGACCTTGCTGAAGCGTTTGCGCTGCCGATTCTGGCGCTGGCCGGCTCGCTGCTGCTGTTCGGCCTGTTCGTCTGGGTCGGCGGGCACGACCCGGTGGAGGTCTGGACGCTGCTCTTCGTCGGCGCCTTCGGCGACGCGTTTTCGTGGCAGAACACCTTGCAGCGCGCGGCGCCATTGATGCTGACGGCGCTGACGGTGGCGCTGCCGGCGCGCGCCGGGCTGGTGATCATCGGCGGTGAAGGCGCGCTCGTGCTCGGCGGGCTGGCCTGCGCCGGGCTGCCGTACGTGATGCCCTTGCCCGGCGGTGCGGCGGGCACGGCGCTGCTGCTGCTGGCTGCGGCGCTGGCCGGCGCGCTGTGGATATCGCTGGCCGGCGCCTTGCGCCAGTACCGCGGCGTCAACGAAACCATCAGCAGCCTGCTGCTCGGCTACATCGCCATCGCGCTGTTCAAGCACTGGGTCGAAGGCGCGATGCGCGACCCGAGCAGCCTGAACAAGCCGTCGACGCTGCCGATCGCCGAAGGCCTGCGCATCGGTGGCATCGCCGGCTACGACGTGCACTGGGGCCTGGTCTGGGGCGCGGTGCTGTGCCTGCTGGCGGCGGTGTGGCTGGCGTACACGACGCATGGTTTCGCGGTGCGCGTCGTCGGCGGCAATGCGCGCGCGGCGCGCCTCGTGGGCCTGCCGACGAACCGGCTCATCATCACCGCCTGCGCCCTGGGCGGCGGCGCGGCCGGGCTGGCCGGCGGCATCGAGGTCGCGGCGGTGCACACGTCGGCCAATGCATCGCTGATCGCCGGGCTCGGCTATGCCGGCATCCTGGTCAGCTTCGTCGCGCGGCACCAGCCGATCGCGATCATTCCGGTGGCCATCCTCTTCGGCGGCTTCGGTGCTGCCGGCAGCCTGCTGCAGCGGCGCATCGGGCTGCCCGACGCGTCGGTGCAGGTGCTGCTGGGCTTTGCCTTCGTGCTGATCCTGGCCAGCGAGGCGATGCGCGGGCGCCTGCTGCCGTTCAGCTTGCTGCCGCAACGGGCGCCGATTCCGACGGCGAAACCAGCATGAGTGCCGTCGCAGACGTGATGATCGGTGTGCTCGGCGGCGCCATCCGCGTCGGCACGCCATTCCTGTTCGTCAGCCTCGGCGAATGCCTGACCGAAAAGGCTGGCCGCATCAACCTCGGCCTGGAAGGCGTGCTCGTGTTTTCGGCGATGGCCGGCTTCGGCGGCGCCTACCTTTCCGGCTCGCCATGGATCGGCGTGCTGCTGGCCGGCTGCAGCGGTGCCTTGCTGGCGCTGCTGCACGGCCTGGTGTGCTCGCTGCAGCGCGTCAACGACATCGCGATGGGCATTGCGCTGATGCTGCTCGGCGCCGGGCTGGCTTTCTACCTCGGCAAGCCGCTGATCCAGCCGCAGGCACCGCAGATCCCGGCCATCGCGCTGGGCTGGTGGAGCGACTCGCAGGCGGTGCAGGCCGCGCTGAAGATCAACGCGCTGTTCCCGATCGGTGTGCTGCTGGCACTGGCCATGGGCTGGGGATTTGCGAACACGCGCTGGGGGCTGGTCGTGCGCATGGTCGGCGATTCGTCGGATGCGGCGCGGGCGCTGGGCACCTCGGTCAACGGCGTGCGCATTGCGGCCACCACGGCCGGCGGCTTCATCGCCGGGCTGGGTGGTGCGTCGCTGTCGCTGCACTACCCGGGCAGCTGGAACGAAGGCCTGTCCAGCGGCCAGGGCCTGATTGCCGTGGCGCTGGTGATCTTCGCGCGCTGGAGCCCCGTGCGCTGCCTCGGCGCGGCGCTGCTGTTCGGCGGCGCCGGCGCGCTGGGGCCGGCGCTGCAGTCGGTGGGCGTCAGCGGCTACTACTACCTGTTCAACGCCGTGCCCTACATCCTGACGCTGGCCATCCTGGTCTGGACCTGTTCGCCCAAGCGCAGCATCAAGGGCGCACCGATGGAACTGGGCGTTTCGCGCTAGGAGGACTACCGGGATGAGACTGTCCGAAGTCGGCCCATTGCGGCCGTTCGCCGGCGCCTGCTTGCGTGCGCAGGCCGAGGCGGCAAAGCCGGCCCGGGCAGGCCCGCGGCGCTTAGCTTCGGCGGTCGGCCCCTGGGGGGGCCGACTCCGCTGCGGTACTCGGATCTCCGGCCCGGCGGGCAACTCGCTTCGTTCGCTGCGCTCTCTGCGCTCAGACACTCCCGCCTCAAAGTCAGTTGACGATGCGCGCTGCGCGCGCGGGCCGGAAATCCTGCGTTCCTCGCCGCCTCAGATGCGCGCCGCAGGCCTGCCCGGGCCGGCTTTGCAGCCGCAGCGGTGGCGTGCCAACAGATGGCCCGCCACCATGGGTGGTAGGCGCGGCGAGCGGTGCCCGTTGAGGGTGAGTAGAGAGTCGGCGAGAAGCGCAGGCATTGGGCGGAGCGCGCGCAGCGCGCCTTGTCAACTGACTCCCCGGGGAGTGTCTGAGCGCAGAGAGCGCAGCGAACGAAGCGAGTTGCCCCGGGGCCGCCCGATGCCGAGCATCGCAGCGCAGTCGGCCCCCCCAGGGGCCGACCGACGAACCCCGAACCCTCAGCGGGCACCGCTCGCCGCGCCCGCTGCGACAGACGCACGCAAAGGCGGTCGCATGCCAACGGCCGCAACGCGTCGAAATCAACCACTCGACGAGCACATCACGCGGTGGAGCCCCTGACATGCAGCCCGACCAAGTGCATCAGATCGCCGCCTGGCTGGCCGCCACCGACATCGGCCTGCTCGAACTGCGCGGCCCAGCGCTGGAACTGCGACTGCGCAACGACGGCGGGCAGGTTCAGGCCGCGCCCGACGCGCCGCCGGTGACCGCCAGCGCCGGCTCGGTCGGCGTGTTCCTGCACCGGCATCCGCTGCACGAAACGCCGCTGGCCCCGATCGGCGAAACCGTGCGCGCCGGCCAGCCGCTGGGCCTGCTGCAGATCGGCGCCCTGCTGTTACCCGTGCCGGCGCCGCAGGATGGTGTCGTCACGGCCTTGCCAGTGGCGCACAGTACGCTCGTCGGCTACGGTACCCCGCTCGTCGAACTTCAACCGGGATCCTCATGGACATCGACCTGAACGCCGACCTCGGCGAAGGCTACGGCCCGTGGCGCATGGGCGAAGACGAAGCGCTGCTCGAACTGGTGTCGTCGGCCAACGTGGCCTGCGGCTTCCATGCCGGCGACCCGCTGATCATGGACCGCACGGTGCGCCAGGCGCTGGCGCGCGGCGTCGATGTCGGCGCCCATGTCGGCTTCCCGGACCGGCAGGGCTTCGGCCGCCGCGTGATGCAGATCGACACCGCCGAGCTCTCGGCGATGGTGACCTACCAGCTCGGCGCGCTGGCCGGTTTGGCCAGCGCCGCCGGCCACCGCATGACGCACATGAGCTTCCACGGCGCGCTCGGCAACGGGGCCGCCGCCGATGCGGCGCTGGCCGAGCCACTGCTGCGCGCGGTGGCGGCATTCGACCCGACGCTGATCGTCAGCTCGTCGAGCAGCCGCGCCATCGAAGGTGCGGCCGAACGCTGCGGCTTGCGCGTGGCCACCAGCTTCCTGGCCGACCGGGCCTACGACGACGAAGGCCTGCTGGTGTCGCGCAAGCTGCCCGGCGCCGTGATCCACGACGAAGCCGCCGTGCTCGAACGCGTGCGCCGGCTGCTCAGCGACGGCGACGTGCTGACCCACAGCGGTCGGCGGCTGGCGATGCGGCCGCGTTCTATCCTGGTCCATGGCGATACGCCGGGTGCGGTGGCGCTGGCGCGCACCATCCGGCACGAGATCGAGGCCGGCGGCGGCCGCATCGTGCCGATCTCGCGCCAGATGGCACCGTGACACAGACAGATACATAAGACAGCCTTATCTCACCACACCCAATCCGTCTTGGCGTTCGGGCGGCTCGATCGATAAATTGACCTTAGCGAACAAGGCCTGCCATGCCCTTCTCGGACTACAAAACGGCTCTCGTCACCGGCGCATCGTCGGGCATTGGCGCGGCCGTCGTCGAACGCCTGTGCCTTGAAGGCGTGCAGGTGCATGCGCTGGCGCGCAACGCGAAGGCGCTGAGCGCCCTGGCCGAGCGCACCGGCTGCGTCGCGCATGCGATCGACGTGACCGACCTGGCCGGCGTGACGCGCCTGACGCAGGACGTGGCCTTCGACATTCTCGTCAACAACGCCGGCGTCGACCGGCCGAAGTCCTTCCTGAATGCCGATGCCGAAGACATCGACCTGCTCGTCGACGTCAACCTGCGCGCCGTGCTGCACCTGTGCCGGCTGGTCGTGCCGGGCATGGTGGCGCGCGACCGCGGCCATGTCGTCAATATCAGCTCGATCGCCGGCGCCTACAACTTCAACGGCAACTCGACCTACCACGCCACCAAGGCGGCGGTCAGCATGCTGTCGCGCCAGCTGCGCATAGACGCCTTCGGCAAGCGCGTGCGCGTCACCGAGATCTGCCCGGGCCGTGTGGCCACCGACATCTTCGCCCACGTCCACGGCGACTCGGCCGAGACCTACGAACGCTTCGTCAAGGGCTTCGAGCTGCCCGAAGCGGCCGACGTGGCGAACGCCATCGCGTTCGCGATCTCGGCGCCGGTGGCGGTGAACATCGGCCACATCGAGATCACGCCGACCTTGCAGGTGCCTGGCGGCCTGCAGACCGTGCGCCCGTCGACGCCCGCGCCATGAAAGGCTTCGACCTGCTCGCGATCCTGCTGAACCCCGAGTTCGGCAGCATGCTCGTGCAGGGCGTGAAGATGACGCTGGTGATCGCACTCGGCTCGTGGCTGCTGGCCATGAGCCTGGCCATCGTGCTGCTGGTCGTGCGGCTGACGCCGAGCCGCATCGCGCAGCGCGGCGTCGAGGCCTATGTCTCGTACCACCGCAACGTGCCGACGCTGGTGCAGCTGATGCTGTGGTACTTCGGCATCTCGAGCCTGCTGCCCGACGGCCTGCAGGCCTGGCTCGGCGAACACAACGGCGAAGCCGTGTTCGCGATCATCGGCCTGGGCTTGTGCCAGGCCGCCTACTTCAGCGAAGACCTGCGTTCGGGCCTGCGCTCGGTGCCGCCGGGCCAGGCCGAAGCGGCACGCGCGCTCGGCCATGGTTTCGTCAGCGCCATGCGCCACGTGCTGCTGCCGCAGGCGGTGCGCAACGCGATACCGGCGCTGGTCAACCACAGCGTGTCGCTGTTCAAGAACAGCAGCCTGGCGATGGCCATCGGCGTCGCCGAGCTGACGCACGCGGTCAAGGAGATCGAGAACCAGAGCTTCCGCGCCTTCGAGACCTATCTGCTGGCGACCCTCATGTACCTGGCGATGTCGCTGCTGATCATGGCCGGCGGCGCCTGGCTGGCCCGGCGCGCGCGCCTGGCGGCGGCGAGGTAGGCGAGGATGAACGCCGTCTTCGAGATCCTGCGCGACAACTGGCTGCTGCTGCTGATCGGCCAGTACCCGAACGGGCCGCTCGGCGGCATTGCCTGCACGCTGATCCTGTCGGTGCTGGGCATCGTGCTGGCGTTTCCGCTCAGCGTGGCGCTGGCGCTTGCGCGCCTGTCGCCGTGGCGGCTGCTGAACTGGCCGGCGACGGCGCTGGTCTACGTGGCACGCGGCGTGCCGCTGCTGATGATCATCCTGTGGGTCTACTTCCTGGTGCCGCTGCTGATCGGCCACAACGTGTCGGGCTTCGTCACGATGCTGTGCACGCTGGTGCTGTACGAAGGCGCCTACCTGGCCGAGGTCGTGCGCGCCGGCATCGAGGCGCTGCCGAAGGGTCAGATGGAAGCCGCGCGCGCGCTCGGCCACAGCCACCTCGGCGCGATGCGGCTGGTGATCCTGCCGCAGGCGCTGTTCAACATGCTGCCGAGCATGCTGAGCCAGTTCGTCTCGACGATCAAGGAGACGACGCTGGGCTACGTGATCAACGTGCCCGAGCTGACCTTCGCGGCCAACCAGATCAACAACCAGCTGCTGACGAAGCCGTTCCAGGTGTTCTTCATCCTGGCCGTCATCTACTTCGTCGTCTGCTGGAGCCTGACGCAGGCCGCAACGGCGCTGGAACGGCGCATCGAGACCAAGCGCGCCGGGCCGCGCGCCGCGAAGCCGGGTGCCGCTGTGCTGGTGCAGCCACTGGCTGCCGAGCCATAAAGGAGTCTGGGCCGTGATCACCTTCTCGAACGTCAACAAGTGGTACGGCGACTACCGTGCGCTGAGCGACATCAACGCCGAGGTCAAGAAGGGCGAGGTCGTGGTCGTCTGCGGGCCGTCAGGGTCGGGCAAGTCGACGCTGATCCGCACCGTGAACCGGCTCGAGGAGATCAAGTCCGGCCAGCTGATGTTCGACGGCCATGACGTGCATGCGCCGATGAGCAGCCTGCAGCTGAACCGCCTGCGCAGCCGCATCGGCTTCGTCTTCCAGAGCTTCAACCTGTTCCCGCACCTGTCGGCGCTGGACAACGTGATGCTCTCGCCGATGCACGTCAACGGCGTCAAGCGCCACGAAGCACGCGACAAGGCGATGCAACTGCTCGAACGCGTGGGGCTGGCGGCCAAGGCCCTGTCCTACCCGGCGCAGCTGTCGGGCGGCCAGCAGCAGCGCGTGGCCATCGCCCGCGCGCTGGCGATGGAGCCGCCGGCGATGCTGTTCGACGAACCCACCAGCGCGCTCGACCCCGAGATGGTCGGCGAGGTACTGGCCGTCATGCGCAGCCTGGCCGGCGACGGCATGACGATGATGTGCGTGACGCACGAGATGAACTTCGCGCGCGAGGTCGCCGACCGCGTCTGGTTCATGGACGCCGGCTGCATTCTCGAATCGGCCGAGCCCGAGGCTTTCTTCAGCCGCCCGCAGCACCCGCGCGCGAAGCGCTTTTTGTCCGACCTGCGTTCGCACTGAGCGCTGCGTCATTTCCCGATCCACCCCCAGGAGTCCGCCATGTCATTCCGCCTTCCCGTTCTTTCGCTGGCCGTCATCGCGGGCAGCCTGCCGCTTGCCGCCTGGGCCGACCAGTGGCAGGAGATCCAGCAACGCAAGGAGCTGCGCTGCGGCACCTTCGCCGACGTGCCGCCGTTCGCTGCGCCCGACCCGAAGACGCGCGAGATGGTCGGCTTCGACGTCGACCTGTGCACGGCCATCGCCAAGCACCTGGGCCTGGTGGCCAAGGTCACGCCGCTGTCGGTGGAAGCGCGCGTGCCCGAGGTCAAGATGGGCCGCGTCGACATCACGGTGGCGAACCTGGCCTATACGCTGGGCCGCGCCGAGCAGATCCAGTTCAGCGACCCGTACTACCTGGCCAAGGAAATGCTCGCCGTGAAGGCCAGCGACCCCGGCACCAGCAAGGCCGACTTCAAGGGCAAGCGGCTGGCATCGACGAAGGGCTCGACCTCGGAGCTGTCGATCAAGATGAACGGCTCCGAGCCCGTGACCTTCCAGGACACCGGTTCGGCCTACATGGCCGTGCAGCAGAACAAGGCGCTGGGCATGGTGGCGAACACGATGACCATCACCAAGCTCGTGAACCAGTCGAAGACCGGCGGCGTCGAGCTGAAGATGATCGCCGAGCCGATGGCCTTTCAGCCGATCGGCATCGGCATGAAGAAGGACGAGCCGGCGCTGCTGGCGAAGATCAACACGACCTTGGTCGAGATGGACAAGGCCGGCGAGATCAACCAGATCTGGGCCAAGTGGCTGGGGCCGAACACCGAGTTCAAGATGACGCGCGAAGACAAGGTGGTGCCGCTGTCGGAGCTGAAGTTCACGCCGCTGCCCTGACCTCGCCGGCCAGACGCCGGCCCAAGCGCTTGTCTACCGGCGCTTGTCGGCGTACATCTGCGCGTCGCTGCGCAGCGTCAGCGTCTGCAGGGTGTCGCCCGGAGCGGCGGCGGCCAGGCCGATGCTGATGGAGACCCGCAGGCCCGCGGCCACCGATGACCAGTCGAAGGCCTTGACGGCCTCCTGAAGGCGCCGGCAGATCTGCGAAGACTGGCCGATGTCGGAGTCGCGCAGCAGGATCACGAACTCGTCGCCGGCCAGGCGCGCCGGCAGGTCCGGCTCGCGCGTGTGCGCTTTCAGCAGGGCGGCGATGCCGCGCAGCACGTCGTCGCCGGTGTTGTGCGAGAAGCTGTCGTTGATCTGCTTGAACTTGTCGATGTCGATCATCGCCAGGCACAGCGGCGCGGCGGTGCCGACGGCCGCTTGCAGCGCTGCGGCCAGGCTGGACTCGAACTGGCGCCGGTTTGCCAGCCCGGTGAGCCCGTCTTCCATCGCCAGCCGCTGGTACAGGCGGGTGTCGCTTTCCAGGCGTTGCAGCTGCAGCGTCTTGCGGCGCATGTCGACCTGGCGCTTGATCACGTCGACGCGCCCCTTCAGGCTCTGCGCCCGCGCCAGCTGTTCCCGCTGCGCCAGCAGCCGCATCGCCGCCAGCGCACCGGCCGTGTCACCGCGCAACTCGCACACATGGCTCAGCAACTGGTAGCCGACGGACAGCAGGCCCTCGTGCTGGTGGTCGCGCGCCACGGCCACCATCTGCTGCGCCCAATCCGCAGCGCCGGCCGTGTCGCCCCGGGCCAGCGCCAGCTCCGCCCGGCCCCAGTTCACCGCGGCCAGCAGCCAGGGTCGGCCCAGTTGCTCCTGCTGGTGCTGCAGCCGCGCGAGTTCGGCGGCGGCTTCATCGAAGCGCCGGCGCCAGGTCAGCAAGTGCGTCTGCGTCAGGCTCAGGATCAGCAGGTTGTTGGCGTGGCTGGCCGGCGCGATGCTCATGTCGGCCGCGCCGGCGGCCAGCAGTTCGCGGCAGCGGTTGACGTGGATCTCCAGCGTGTCCAGCGACAGCCGCGCGCCACCCGCATTGCGCTCGACCATGTAGCGCAAAGCCTCGGTCGACGCCAGATCGGAATGCAGCTCGAAGGCGTTCAGCGGCGGTTCGCATTGCTGCGCCAGGCCGATCGCCTGCTGGTACGCGTTGCCGGCTTCGACGAAACACTTGCCGGAGAACATCGCAATGCCCAGCGCGTGATAGGCCATCACCCGTTCGCGCGACGCGGGCGGCGCCTCGGACAGCTTGACGGCCAGCAAGGCGCTGTCCACGGCGCGTTCGTAGTAGGCCAGGCGCGACGCCGCGATCGCCAAAGTGGACAGGGCACGGCATTCGCCGATGGCGTCCTGCACCTGCTGGAAGAGCATGGCCGAACGCTGCGCCATGTCCAGCGCCACCGAGAACCGGCCCTGCAGCCGCAGCTCGACGCACGCGATGCACAGCATCGCCTCGGCGCAGCCAGAAGCGTCCTGATGCTGTTCGGCCCGTTCCAGTGCCGTCCGGGCGAGTGCAATGGCCGGCTCGGCCTGGCCGGCATCGGCATGACGATTGGAATCGGCCAGCAGCGCCGAAACGTCGTCGTGGCTGGGGCTGATGGCCGTGCTCATGGGGCTTTCGGGATCTCCGCGGCGCGCACGGCGCCATTTCCGGTTTGTCGACGGTATTGTTGCCGTGCCGAAGTGGGCTCGAAGGACGCGGCTGCGTGCGAGCGGCCCGCGTGCGTGAACTCCTTGCGGCATCGGCGGCTCCAAAGGCCCATGGTCCGCTGCCCGTTCGTCCTGGCCACCGCGCTCTGCGCGAGCGTCGCCGCTGCGCAGGAGGTCGACAGGACTGCATCGGCCGAGTGCCGGCAGGCGCTCGAGTCCTTGCAAGCGCAGGAGACCGCGGTGGTCGCGGCGCGCCGTGCCGCCGGCCCCGGGCAACGTGCCCCCGACGCGCCGCTGGAGGCTCTGCGCCGACGTGCCGCGGCCGCCTGCCTGGGCGGCCGGCCCGATCTGCCGGCGCAGCGTTTTGCGCAGCCGCCGATCGTCGTCCCGCCGGTCACCGTCACGCGGCCGTCCTTGCCGGCGCTGCCGTCGGTGGCGCCGGCCGGGCCGCCGCGCCCGGCCGAAACGCCGACGCTGATCACCAGCTGCGACGCCGCCGGCTGCTGGGCCAGCGACGGCTCGCGGCTGACCCGCAGCGGGCTGAACCTGGTCGGCCCGCGCGGCCTGTGCAGCGCGCAAGGCGTGGTGCTGCACTGCCCGTAGGCCGCACCGGCAGCCTCTTCTTCGCATCTTCCCATCCGTGATCGATCGCTTGCGCCGCTGCGCGCAAGCTTTGGCTCCACAACGGTCGCCATCACGGGGAGCTACATCGTGCGCAGCTACCGTCGCGCCATCGTCGTCGGCGCGGGCATCGCCGGCCTCTGCGCCGCGCGTGCGCTGGCGGACCGCTTCGAGCGCGTGACCGTGTTCGAGCGCGACCAACTGCCGGCAGCCGTCGAGCCGCGGCCGGGCGTGCCGCAAGGCCGGCACGCGCACGCGCTGTCGCACAGCAGCCGCAGCCTGCTGATCTACCCGGTCGAAGGCGGGCGCTGGATCATGAGCACCGGCGGGCGCCACGACGAGCGGCCGCCGCAGGGCTGGCCGGCGATCCTGGACCACCTGCGCGGCCTGCGCACGCCGACGGCGTTCGAAACGATGCGCGCCGCGGTCGACGTGAGCGTACCCGCGCATTTCCTGTTCCGGGCCAGCGAGTGGCGGCACTACGAGAAGCTGGCGTGTTTGCCGCAAGGCCTGCTGCCGATTGGCGACGCGATCTGCGTCTTCAACCCGGTCTACGGGCAGGGCATGGGCGTGGCGGCACAGGAAGCACGCCTGCTGCAGGATCTGCTGGCCACGTCGGGCGCGGACCCACGGGCGGGCGACTACTTCGCCGGCACGCAGACGCTGATCGACACGCCGTGGACATCGGCCGCCGTGCCCGACTTCGCGCATCCGCAGACCCGCGGCGAGCGGCCGGCCGATCTGGCGCAGCGACTGGCGTTCGCCGGCACGCTGATGCGGCTGGCCGCCGACGACGCCGCGGTACACCGCTTGATCCTCGAGGTGGCCCACCTGCTGAAGCCGCGCAGCGCCTATCTGGCGCCGGCGCCGCTAGCGCGCATCCAGTCGCTGATGGCTGCACCAGGCACCGCCTGAGCCCTCTGAACCCTCACGCGAAAGCCCGGCGCCCGAGCAGCGCACCGCCCAAGGCCAGCGACAGGGCCAGCACCAGCACGAACACGTAGCCTTGTGGGCCACCGCCGCCGGCGACGTTGAACAGCGCGCCGGCAACGGCCAGCGCCGCGCTGCTGCACAGCGCGTCGCTCAGCTGCAGAGCCGACGCGTTGCTGCCCTGCTCGGCCGGCGCCGACAGGCTCAGCGTCAGCACCGACAGCATCGGAAAGCTGAGGCCGATGCCGAAGCCCGCCAGCGCCCATCCGGCCAACACCCACCATGGAGACGACCCCATCGCCAGATGAGCCGCGATGGCGGCGATGCCGGCGGCGACCATCAGGAACCCGGCCTGCAGCGCGCGCCGCCGGTCGCGCACCGCGGCGATGCGAGCCTGCACGGCGCTGCCGCAGCTCCACAGCACGGCGCCGACGCTCAGCGCCAGCCCGGCCTGCGCCAGGCTCCAGCCTTCCTCGCGCGTCAGGACCAGCGGCACGAAGACCTCGGCCGTGCCGAAGGCCGAAGCGAGCAGGCCGCGCAGCGCGATGACAGCCGGCAGGCCGGGCGCGGCGCCGAGGCTGCCGCGCGGCAGCAGCCGGCTCGCCGCCATGCCCGCGCAGACCAGGCCCAGCACCAGCGCCGGCAGCCCGACCATCGACGCGCCGGTCGCGCCCGCGGCATGCAACAGCAGTGCGCCCAGCGCCGCCAGCGCGGCCCAGGCGATCGAACGGCCGGCGGTGTTGGCTTCGCGGCCCTTGCGCAGCGGCACGGGCAGGCGGCCGAACGCCGGCAGCAGCAGCGCCGCAGCCAGCGGCACGGCGGCGGCCACCACCAGGAAGACGGCGCGCCATCCCAGGTGCTCGACCAGCCAGGCGGCCGCCAGCGGGCCCACCAGCGCCGGCAGCACCCAGGCCGCCGCCAGCAGCGCGAACAGGCGCGGGTGCAGCGCCGGCGGCACCACCTGGCCCATGCCGACATACAGCGCGACACCGAGCATGCCGCCGCCCAAGCCTTGCACGATGCGGCCGGCCACGACCCAGCCCATGCTGTCGGCCAGCCCAGCCAGCAGCAGGCCGGCGCCGAACACGGCCAGCCCGAGTACCGTGGCGCGCAGCGGGCCGTGGCGGTCGCAGGAGCGGCCGGACAGCACCATGCCCAGCACGGAAGTGGCCAGCATGCCGCCGAAGGCCAGCGCATACAGCGCCAGGCCCTGCAGCGCGCCGGCGATGGCCGGCATCGCGGCGGCCAGCGCCATCGCCTCGAAGGCCAGCAGCGACACCAGCGCGACCGCGCCGATGCAAGGCCCGAGGCGGCCGCGGCTGAACAGGGTTTCGGTGTCGACGGGCAGCACGGCAGTGTTCATGGTGGGCAGCGGTGTGAAGCTGCGCGCAGAATAAGACCTCAAGCGAACTTGAGGTCAAGCGATGCCGACTACCGATGCCATGCTGACGGTGGGCGAACTGGCTGCACGCGGCGGCGTGGCCGTGTCGGCCCTGCACTACTACGAGTCCCGCGGCCTGATCCGTGCCGAGCGCAGCGCCGGCAACCAGCGCCGCTATCCGCGCGCCACGCTGCGGCGCGTGGCGTTCATCCGCGCGGCGCAGCAGCTCGGCATCGGCCTGGCGGAGATCAGCGCGGCGCTGCAACAGCTGCCGCAGCAGCGCACGCCGAACAAGGCCGACTGGGCGCGGCTGTCATCGGGCTGGCGTGCGCAGCTGGATGCGCGCATTGCCGCGCTGCAGGCGCTGCGCGACCGGCTCGACGGCTGCATCGGCTGCGGCTGCCTGTCGCTGCGGGCTTGCGCGCTATACAACCCGGATGACCAGTGCGCGCTTGCCGGCAGCGGCGCGCAGCGGCTGCCCCCGGCCGACGCGCCCGACGATCAACCGTTGCGGAACAGGAAGCTGTAGGCATTCAACGCCGGCACGCCGCCCAGGTGCGCGTACAGCACCTTGGAGCCGGCCGGGAACTCGCCGCGGCGCACCTTGTCGATCATGCCCTGCATGGACTTGCCCTCGTAGACCGGGTCCGTCAGCATGCCTTCCTGGCGCGCGCACAGGCGGATCGCCTCCAGCGTGCCGGCGCTCGGCAGCCCGTATTCGGGGCCGCCGTAGCGCGTGTCGAGCACGATGTCCTGCTCGGTGATGTCGCGGCCCAGTTCGACCAGCTTGGCCGTGTTCTGCGCGATACGCAGGATCTGCGCCTTCGTCTGTTCCGGTTTGGCGGATGCGTCGATGCCGATGACACGCTCGGCGCGGCCGTCGGCGGCAAAGCCGACCACCATGCCGGCCTGCGTGCTGCCCGTCACCGAGCAGACCACGATGTAGTCGAACTTGAAGCCGAGTTCGGCTTCCTGCGCACGCACTTCTTCGGCGAAGCCGACGAAGCCCAGGCCGCCAAGCGGATGTTCAGAGCAGCCGGCCGGGATCGGGAACGGCTTGCCGCCGGCCCGGCGCACGTCTTCCATCGCCTGCTCCCAGCTCGGGCGGATGCCGATGTCGAAGCCGGCCGCGTCCAGCCGCACATCGGCGCCCATGATGCGCGACATCTCGATGTTGCCGACGCGGTCATACACCGCGTCGGAGTAGTTGACCCAGTTCTCCTGCACCAGCACGCACTTCATGCCGAGATGCGCCGCCACGGCCGCCACCTGGCGCGTCTGGTTCGACTGGATGCCGCCGATGGACACCAGCGTGTCGCAGCCCTGGGCCAGCGCCTCGGGGATCAGGTATTCGAGCTTGCGCGTCTTGTTGCCGCCGAAGGCCAGGCCGCTGTTGCAGTCCTCGCGCTTGGCGTACAGCTCGACCTCGCCGCCGAGGTGCGCGCTCAGGCGCTTCAGGGGCTGGATGGGCGTCGGGCCGAAGGTCAGGGAATGGCGGGGAAAGCGCTGCAGGTTCATGGCGGTCGGGCGTGAAGTTGAGGGCACGTTGAGGACACTGACAAGCGTTGAATGGTAGGAAGGAAGGCGGATTTCAGGGTTGCAAATTGGGCCCCGTGGAAGCAACTTCGCGATCAAATACGATTCAGGCCACGAGCATCGTTTCCATCCTGCCTTCATGAGCGCAACAAAAGTTCGTGTCAATGCCACCCAGGCCGCGCCGCCGGGCTCGCTGGCGCATCAAATCGACCGCACCGACAAGGCCATCCTGCGCTCGCTGCAGCGCGACGCGTCGCTGTCGAACGTGGCGCTGGCGGCCAAGGTCAACCTCAGTGCGCCGGCCTGCCTGCGGCGTGTCGAGCGGCTCAAGCAGATGGGCCTGATCACCGGCATCGTCGCGCTGCTGAACCCGCGGGCGCTCGATGCCGGCATGCTGGTGATGATCGGCGTCGTGCTGGACCGGTCGACGCCCGAATCGTTCGCCGACTTCGAGAAGGCGGCCGCGAAGGTGACGGGCTGCATGGAGTGCCACGTCGTCACCGGCGAGTTCGACTACTTCATGCTGCTGCGCACCCGCGACAGCGACAGCTTCAACCGCCTGCACGCCGAGCAACTGCTGCACCTGCCCGGCGTGCGGCAGATCCGCTCGTTCATGGTCTTGAAGCAGGTGCTGTCGACGACCGAGTTCCCGATCTAGACGCAAGCCTCTTCAGCGCGCGCCGGCAGGCGGCGACAGCGGCGACAGCGACGCGCGCAGCCGCTCGCGCGCGTCGCCCGGCGTGTTGACCGCCTGGCCCAGCGCGTCCTCGACATTGCCGATGTGCGCCAGCATGCGCTGCGCCGCGTCTTCCATGTCGCCGCTCTCGATGGCCTGGACGATCTGCGCGTGTTCGACGCAGGACTGGCGCGCGTCGTGCGTCGACTGGTAGAGCGTGGCCACCAGCGTCGTGCGCGCCGTCAGGTCGCGCAGCACGTCGGCGAGCACGCGGTGGCCCGGAGCACCGGCCAGGCAGACATGAAAGTCGGCCAGCAGGAAGGCCCGCGTCGCGGCGTCGGCCTCGGCGATGACCGTCTCTTCCTGCGCTATGTGCTGGCGCAGCGTGCGGATCACTGCCTGCAGCGGCCGCCCCTGCGCGGCGGCCTCGCGCAGCAGGCCCGATTCGACCGCGCGGCGCGCGGCGAAGGCGTCGCGTGCCTGCTCGGTCTCGTGTTCGGTTGGAGGCGTTCAGGCGCGAGTACGGGAACCGAAACGCCGGTGTCGCCGGTCGCCGGCGGGCCCAGGACCGGACAACTTCAAGGGTGCCGCAGGACCGCCTCGGTTACCCAGTCAATCGTCGGCGAACAGGTCGACCGCGGCGGCTTCAATGCGGTACCCCATGGCGCGATAGCCGATCTGGCGCTTTGCCCACATCCGCATCAGCGCCGGATGTCCGGCATCGACGAAGTCCACGATCTGCACATGCGTCTTGCCAGCGTGCTCGCGATGCAGCCGCCCAGCGTATTGCTGCAGGGTGCCCTTCCACGAGATCGGCATCGCCAGCACCAGCGTGTCGAGCGGCGGATGATCGAATCCCTCGCCCACCAACTTGCCGGTGGACAGCAGGACACGTGGAGCGCCAGGTGCCAGTGCTTCCAGCCTGGCCAAGGCGGCCACACGCTGCCCTTTCGAGAACCGGCCCTGCAGCGTGACCAGGTCCTCGACCCGCCCACGCAAGGCCGCCTCGATCGCCACGAGATGCTCGGTTCGCTCGGTCAGGACCAGAATCTTCCTGCCCTGCTGGTAGGCGTCGACGACCTCCTCGGCAATCCTGGCCGTGCGGGCGCAATCAATCGCCAGAGTCCGGAAGACCTCCTGAATGCCGGCATCGGGCGACACGATGATGGCCGCGGACAGGAAGCGTGGCGTCACCTCCAGCGTCTGCGGCGCACCGTCTGGCTTCGCTGCCGTATGCCGAATCGGCCCGCACTGCATGAAGATGATGGGCTGCTGGCCGTCGCGCCGCATGGGGGTGGCTGTCAGGCCAAGCACGTACCTGGCCTTGGCCCTCTTCAAGATCGCCTCGAACGAGAAGGCCGACAGGTGATGGCACTCGTCGACGACGATCTGTCCGTAGTTCTCGACCCATGAATCGACCTCGCCCTGCCGCTGACCCCTCCCGGCAAGGGACTGCATCACCGCCACGTCGATCCTGCCGGTGGGTCTGGACTTGCCGCCACCGATGGTGCCCACCACGTCAGGGCCAACGCCGAGAAAGGACTGCAGCCGTTCCTTCCATTGCCTGAGCAACTCGGTGCGATGGACCAGGATCAGGGTGTTCACGCCACGGCTGGCGATCACAGCGGCAGCGGTGACTGTCTTGCCAAACGCCGTCGGCGCGCACAGCACGCCCGTGTCATGCTTCAGCATCGCCTTGGCGGCGGCGTGTTGGTCGGGTCGCAGCGTGCCCACAAAGTCGACCGCGAGCGGTTCGCCCGCCGACCGTTCGTCCCGCAGGTCGCAGCGAATGCCGTGGTCCCGCAGCAGTTGTTGCACAGCCTCCAGGCACCCACGAGGCAGGCCGATGTGCTGGGGAAAGTTCTCGGCACAGCCGATGACGCGCGGCTTGTCCCACACCGGCATGCGCATGGCTTGCGCACGGTAGAACTCCGGGTTCTGGAAGGCGGCCAGACGCACCAGGCGGTTCGCCAGTGATTGCGGCAGCGGCCCCTTCTCGACATACACCAGGTTGGCCTGGGTCACCGACACGGACTCCGGCATAGTGCCCATCAACCGCTGGTTGGCCGACGGACGGGGCTTCCACGGTTCGAGCGAGTCTTCGTCGGCTATGAAGGTCACATCGAGCGGATGTGCGCCACCGGTGGCGCGAAGAATCGTGGGCTCGATGTCGTGCGGCTCCATCGGCCTGACGGACGTCAAGAAGGCCCATTGATCCGGAAACGGTTGTAGCGCTTCGTCGACGAACACACTGCGGCCCAACTCGCGGGGCAGCTTCTGCAACGGCAAGGCAATCAGGTTGCCGAACCCGCCCTTGGGCAGCGTGTCCTGGCTTGGAAAGATGCGGTCGTAGGAAGTGAGCTTCAACTGCCGGGTCCGGGCACAGGTGAAGCTGATCAGGGCCGTGCCCAGGCGACGGGCGTCACGTGCCGCAACGCTTGCAGAGAAGAAGACCCAGGCGTGGGCGCCCTCACCTGAGCGCGAGACCTCCATGGCTACGGGCACGCCCAGTTCACTGCAAGACTTCGCGAAGCCCGTGGCGTCCTCTCGCCACTCCGCATCGTCGAAGTCCACCGCCAGAAAGTTGCAGGCGTCGTTGGTAAGCAGCGGGTAGACGCCGGTGGTGTGCCGCCCGGCGAGGTGATCGAAGATCGTCCGGTCGGTCAGCGCAATCAAACTGCGGTTGCCACAGTCGGCACACTTGATTCTGGGTTTCTCGCAGACACCGGTGAGCCACTCGTTGGCGCAGGCCGGTGCGTAGCCGGTCTTGCCGGCTTTGCTTTCCCAGCGCACCGGGTAGACATCGGTTCGGCCGAGGAACAGCCGGCGAAACAGCGTGATCTTCTGATCGGTCCTCAACGGCGACGCTGCGGGCGGCACGTCGACTTCGGCGGACCTGCGCCACTCGATGCCGTGAGAGACCAGCAGTGCGACCAGGCGCGCGTTCTCGGCACGCAGATCCGCGCCATCGCCGCTATCTCCGTCACCGGTCATCGCTGGCTAGACCTGGCCTGCTTCAGGGCTGGCCACAGAACTGCGCGGATGACCGCCACCACTTCCATCAAAGGCCGGTGGACGATGGCATTCTTCTTCAAGAGCGCATGCCACAGCGCCATGCGGGTGGCGTCGCTCGCGAATTCGTCGCTCAAGCCCACCGGCAGCGCAGCCGGCAGCCCTGTGCCACGCCGCAGAAACGTCGCGGCGATGGCCAGCGCCAGCGTCGCTGCATCGAGCGTTTCGCGCTCCACCATCACCACCAGGTCGAGATAGTCCTTCAGGCGGCTGTTCACCATGCCCAGCACCACGACGGCATGCAACTTCTCGGCGATCACGGTGTAGACGGGATAAGTGCGCAGATGCGGCGCCGGCAGATCGTCCAACAGCACGGGGTAGACCGCATCGCTCGGCCCTGGCGTCACGGCATCGCCGAATCCGACGTCCACCTGGGCCACGCAGCGCGCATTGGCAAGCCGGCCATTCAGCGTCACGCGCACGCCGCCGTAGCCTGCATCCTTGCGGATCACCTCGACCCGGACCGAAGCGGGGTCGAAGACGATGCCGTCGTCTCCGGCGTCCTTTCCAGCGATCGCTGCGATGTCTGTGAACACAGCAGCCATCGACGCCGTATCGCTGGCCCCGAACCCCAGCAGGTCGGCATCCCGAGTCGCCCGGTGCGGCAGGTCGTACCAGAGCGTGAAGAGCAGTGCACCCTTCAGAACGAAGCGGTCAGCATGGGCCGAGGTGGACAGGCGATACAACAGCCGCTCCAAGGCGAAACGAACCAGCACCAGGTTGAAGTCCGTGCCGGTCGCTTTGGCGACGTTCAGCAGACGTGCCCGCACTGAAGCTGCGCGGTCCCGACTCATGCCACCGCTTCCATGTATGGCCGCATCACGTTGGCGACGCGGCAGACCTTGGCGCACCACCACAGGTCGTCGAAGCTGGCCCTACCATCCTTGCGATCTGGGGATCGGGCGTCCTTGAGGGCTTCCAGCGCCACGTCCATGCCGATCTTGTTGCGGTGCTTGAAGCAGTCGGCCACCGTCTTGGCCACTCCGTACACCTGCAGCTTGACACCGTCACGCTCGTGGATTTCGATGCCATGCGCGTAGGCCTCGCCGGTGAACTGCACCATTTTGATAGGCGGGTGGTCAAGTCGCGGCACGTGGCTTCCGCGAGGCATGGCGATCCAGACCTGCCACGGCAGTTGAGTGGTCAGCCCGTGAAATTGCAGCGCGCTCAGCAGGCAGATCACCGCCTGCGGCACCTTGCGGGCCACCGTCACCAGACCTTCATGCTCGGAACTGCTCGCGTCCGGCAGGCGGTACAGGCCGCGTGCCGCCCGTTCCAACTGACCGCTCGCCGTCATGCGCGTGAGTACGACGCGCGGAATGCCCGCACCGGCCAGGTCGCCGGCGCGCAGCCAGCCGTTCTTGCGGACGAGCTGCAGCACTCTCTCGATGTGGGTTGCAGGTGCAGGCATGACAGGCGGCCGTGATCAGTCTGACTGACCCAAGTTTGTTCCAAATATTCGTCGATTGCAAACAACAGACGAAACTAAGGTCAACAAACGGGTGCCTCCGCCCGAACCCCACAAAGGCCAACGGGCTAGCCCCTTGTGAAGGCTAACCCGTTGATTTCAATGGTGCGGCTGGCAGGAATCGAACCCACGACCCCTTGGTTCGTAGCTACTTCGACAGTCGCAAGCCTTTGATTTTATTGATAAATTGCCGTCCGTTCCGACCGCATTTTGTCCTGTCTCGCACTGGTCTGCAACGATCAGTCCCCCAAAAGTCCCCCAGGACTACCTCAGTCATGGACCCCGCGATTGAAGGGACCGTCGCCCGAAGCGGGTCGTGACGAACGGTCAGTCCTGACCCAACAGGTGGATGGGGTCGGGCCTAGACCAAGGCATCCAATGATGTCTCGTTGTTGGCGAGACCGGACGTTTATCCAAGGAGCTTGCGGCCGGTGCGCCGCCAAGCTAGTCCTTCGTCGTCGTCGTCGTCGTCGACGGCAGCGGCAAGTCGAATCGAAACGTCGCCCCCTTCTCCCTGCTTTGCGCGACGATGCTGCCGCCGTGAAGATCGAGGATGCGCTTCGTGATCGCCAAACCCAGCCCCGCACCGCCGACACTGCGATCACGTGCGGAAGGCGCCCGATAGAAGCGATCGAAGATGAAAGGCAGATCGGCCTGCGGGATGCCGGCGCCGTCGTCGTCGACGCAGACTCGGACGGCACGTGCGTCCGCGCTCAGCGAGATCGAGACGCAACCGCCGTTCGAGCTGAACTTCAACGCGTTGCCAACCAGGTTGTCGAGCACCCGCTCGATCAGGCTCAGGTCCGCGTGAACTGGCGGAAGCTTTGCGCCCGCCGCCAGACGCAGTGCAATCTGCTTGCCATCGGCCAGCAACTGAAACTTCTGCAGGACGTCGGACGCGAGCTCGGCGAGCTGGAACGACTCGCGCTGCAGCGAGATGCCCTTGAAATCGAGCTTGGCCAGTTCGAACAGATCATCGATCAGCGCCCCGAGGTGCTCGGTCTGGCGCACGGCCGTTTCCAGGTAGCTCTGGCGCTTGAGCGGTTCGAGGCTGTCGCCTTCGGCGGCGAGGACCTCGAGGTAGCCGCGGATCGAGACCAGCGGCGTGCGCAGGTCGTGCGAAACGTTGGCGATCAGGTCGCGGCGCAGATAGGAGTTCTCGGCTTCGAGTTGCGCGCTCATGCGCTCGACCTCGGCAAGCGCTGTGACCAGTTGCGCCTGCGCCTGCTCGCGCTCGGCGATCTCCTCTTTCTGGCGCGCAAACAGCCGCGCGTTCTCGAGCGAGATCGCCGCCTGCGTCGACAGCACCTGCAAGGTGCGGATGCGATCGGCCGTGAACGCCCCGCCGACACGGCTGTGCTCGAGGTAGAGCACGCCGACCAGGCGCGCCTGGCGCTGCACCGGCAAGCAGATCAGCGAGCGCGGTTTGCAACGCAGCACATAGGGATCGGCGCCATGCTGCTCGTCGGTGTCGGCCTGGGCCAGCACCACGCTGCGCATGGTGCGGCGCACGTAGTTGACAATGCCGACCGGGACACTGCGCGACACCTCAAGCGGCACGGCCTCGGCCCCGAGCGGAACATCGAGCGCGTCCAGCGCGTGAACCATTGGACCGTCTTCTTCCTCCAGCACCAGCGCACCGCGCTCAGCTCCCGCGTTCTCGATGGCGATGTGCATCAGATGCGCGAGCAACGCGTCAAGCTCGATTTCGGCCGCGATCGCCTGCGTCGCCTTGGTCAGGCTGATCAGGTCCAGCCCGTCGAGGCGCTCGCCAATGGCCTCAGCGCCTATGGCGTCACGCGATTCGTGGGCGGCGATGGCCAGCGCGGGATCGGCGGCCACAGCCGGACCACGCGCTACCAACACCGGGTACTGCCGCTGCATCGCCTCGACCTTTGCCGCCGCGCCCCACCGGGCATAACAGGCGCGCGCCTGCGCGAGGTGCATGCGGCCGAGCGCCGGGCGCGCGTGGTCGACCAGGCAGCGCCCGCACAGTTCGTGGCCCAGCGCACGATAGTTCAGCAGCGGCAGGCCCTCGGTGAATTCGATCGCACGTGCATAGAGCGCCAATGCGTCGTCGATGCGCCCGTCGATACGTGCGATCTCGCCAGCCAGCAGCAAGGCCGGGCACCTGAAGTTCTGTGCGCAATGTGCACTCAGCGACTCGAACATCGCCTGCACGCGAGTCAACTCGGCAAGCCCATTGGCCTGATCGTCGGCTGACATGTCGCCATGGCTCGCGGCCAGCGCCAGCGCGGTCCACAGGTCACAGATCAACGGCCAGATCGTTCCCGGCACATTGCGCACCAGGGTGCCTGCATGGCGCGCCGCTGCCAGCGCCTCGGCTGGGCTGCCGAGCAAGCAGCAAAGTTGCAGGCGCGCGATGGCGTGGATCGTCATGAAGAACGGGTGAGCGCGGTAGGTCTGCAGGTAGGCCGCCTCGTCGAGCGAAGCGTCGCTGAACGACAAGGGTCCGTCGGTGCGCCCTTGCAGCGCGCGCGACCAGTGCACCAGCAAGCGCACCGAATCTGCAAACCCGGTGTTCTTGAGCTTCTCGATCAGGGCGATGCTGGGCTCGTAGTCGCGCTCGAACTGCGCCAGGTCCTGCGTGGCTGCCATCGCCGCCCAGGGCTCCGTACCGGCGCCGTAGGCCGCATACAGGAAGTCACCACTCTCCAGCCCGCTGCGGCAGGCCTCGCGGGCATAGGCGCAGCACGAGTCGATCGGCTCGCGCCAGAAGTTCACGTGCGCGTTGAACTGCTGGTAGATCTTGGCGCGCCGGCGTGTGTCGTCGAAGCGCTGGTTCACGGCCAGCGCCAGCCGCCCGTACTCGAAGGCCTGCGCGTATTCGCCGCGCATGGCGCCAACGGTGATGGCGTGGGTTACGTAGCCATAGGCCGACTCCTCGACGTTGCCGTGCTCCAGCGACAGGCGCACCAGCGTGGCCGAGATCAGCCGCGCCAAGGTCGGATCGCCGATGATGTAGGCGGCCGACCAGATGTCGGTCAACATGCTCATCACCATGCGGACCTCGGGATCGACCATCGTCGGCAGCGCGACCAGCGCGGCAATGGCGCGCTCGGCGCGCAGCGATTCGATGCGCCCGATCTCATGTGCCAGGGCGATCTCCTTGCCTTCCTCGTCATCGGGGAATGCGACCTGGAACAGCGCCAGGCCAGCGCGTGCAGTAGCGATCGAGTCGGCGTAAAGCGCCATGTTCTCGAGCTGTACGCTGCGCAGGCGCGCCACCCGCGCCTGGTCGATCGGCGTGCGGGCAAGACGGGCCAACTGCGCATAGCACTCCAGTGCCGAGTCGAAGTGACCGCACAGGTATTCGCACTCGGCGGCCTCCAGTCGGAGGGCGAAACAGAGTTCGTAGTCGGCATCCCATGCCGCCGCATCGAGCAATTCCGAGCCGGCCAACAGCAACTCGAGCGCGCTGTCGTACGCGGTCGATGACTTGGCGCGCCGGCCGGCCGCAAGATTCAACCTTGCCACGTCCAATCGCTCGTCGGCATTGCCAATCAGCGCGCGTCCCAGGTTCAAGTGGTGGACGACGTCGAACAGCCGTGCATCCAGTTGCTCGGCCGAGGTGCGCGCGCGCAGCAGCCGACCGACGGTCAGGTGCACCATGCGACGCCGATCCTCGGGAATCAAGGCGTATGCGGCCTGCTGGACGCGGTCATGCAGGAACATGAAGGCCGATGCATCGGCCAGTCCATCGTCAGTCGCGTCGCCGCTCACGTCGTCGATTCGCGCCGCTGCCGGCGCGATGGCAACGATCAGGCCGGCGTCGATCGCGCGTTGCAGATCGTCTGCCGTCTGTGCCGCCGACTGCTCGCTGACGATGGCCAGCGTGCCCTGGTCGAAGCGGTTGCCGATGCACGCGGCCAGCGTCAGCGCGTACTGCGCTTTCGACGGCAGGCGCCGGATGCTGCCGGTCATCAGGTCGATCACGTTGTCGGCCAGCGGTGCATCGGCGATTTCGGCAATACGGTAGATCCAGCGTGCCTGCGCGATGTCGAAGCTCAGGTGCCCGTCGCGTTCGAGCATTTTCAGGAACTGCGTGACGAAGAACGGATTGCCGCCGGTCTTGCGTTCGATCAGCTGTGCGAGCGGCTCGGCCCGGGCCGGTTCGCAGCGCAAGGTGTCGGCCACCAGATCGATGAGGTCGCGCTCATTCAACGGGCCGAGCGTGACCCGCTGCAACGCAACCCCTGCCGATTCGAGCAGCGCGAGCGTGCGCGCGAGGCGCGGTGCGGTGTCGAGCTCGTTGTCGCGACAGGCGCCGACCAGCAGCAGCGAGCGGATCTCGCCGCCCGTCAACAAGGGCTCGAGCAGGCCGAGCGTGGCTGCATCGGCCCATTGAAGATCGTCGAGGAACAGCACCAGCGGATGTGCAGGCTGCGCCAGCGCCGCGACGAAGTTCTGCAGCACGCGCTGGAATCGGTTCTGCGACTCGGTGCTGGCCAGCGCCGGCGGCACCGACTGCGGGCCGATGATGTACTCGATCTCCGGAATCACCTCGGCGAGTACACCGCCGTTGTTGCCCAGCGCGAGCTTCAGCGTGTCGCGCCAGCGCGCGAGTTGCGCCTCGCTCTCGGTCAACCATTGCTGCACCAGGCCACGAAAGGCCTGGATCAGTGCGCCGAACGGCACGCCGCGCACCACCTGATCGAACTTGCCCGCGATGAAGTAGCCCTTCTGCCGCACGATGGGCCGATACAGCTGCTGGATCAGCGTGGTCTTGCCGATGCCGGCATAGCCTTCGACGAGCACCATTTCGGCACGGCCGGTCTGCATGACACAGGCCCGCTCGAAGGCGCCGAGCAGGCAGCCGACCTCGGCCTCGCGACCATATAGCTGCGACGAGATCACGAGGTCACCGCTGCCGTCGTGCTGCCCAAGCATGAACGGCTCGATGCATGAGTGGGTCGCCCAATCCCGTGTGCAGCGTTCGAGATCGGCGACCAGGCCGCGCGCGGTCTGATAGCGCTCGTCGGGCGCTTTCCTGAGCAGCTTCATCACGATGTCCGACAGCGGCGCCGGCACTGACGGTTCGATCCGGCCCGGCTGGACCGGCACGCCGGCGATGTGCCAGTGGATCAGCGCAAGCGGATCGTCAGAGCGGATCGGCGGCGCTCCGCACAGGACCTCATAGAGCAGCACTCCGAGTGCATAAAGATCGCTGCGATGATCGGCGGCGCAATCCATGCGACCGGTTTGCTCTGGCGACACGTACGTGAGTCGTGTCGCACTCAGGGTGGTGGCCGCTGTTGCCAGCCTGGACGATGCGCGGCCGGCCTCAGCGAAATCGATCAACCAGACGCTACCGTTCGCGCTGTCGTACAACACCGTGTCGGGGCGGATCCCGTGGTGCACGATGCCGCGGCCATGCAGTTCGGTCAGCGTGGTGGCCAACCGTGCGCCGATCGCAAGCGCGGCGTCCACACCAAGCGGGCCCGTCACCAGCAATGAGCTGAGCAGTTCTCCGCCCGGATCTTCCATCACCAGTAAGGTCTGCCGTCCCGTATCGACGATGCGCGGCAGCAGCGTGACAGCAACAGAGAGTTCGGCCGCGATCGCGCATTCACGCCGCAATGCGGCGGCATCGGTCATACGTCCGCCATCGGCCTGCGGCACCTTGGCCAGCACCGGGGCGCCAGTCCGCGCTCGTCGTCCGCGTCGACGCCCGAATCCGGCATCGCCGCCCAGCTCGATCGTCCAGTGGTAGTCCAGCGCCATCGACCCCCCTCCTGCCTGCCTCACAGGCTCAGCGTCTTGCCCGGCATCTTGCCCACGCGTCGATGGTAGCGGCGCGACGTGATCAACACGTGATCTTTCGTTGATGCGGGCGTGAAGCCGCCCGACGAAAGTTACTCCCGGAGCGAGCGAGCGGGCACCCGCCCGACCGACCCACTCAAGCCTTCCCACCTCACCTCAGGAGATCCACCTCATGAACACCATTTCCCTTTATCGCCCGCCGCTCGCACGGCGCATCGCCATCGCCGCTGCCGTCGTCGCCGTGCTCGGCATGGCGGCCGGTGCGGCCTTCGCCGGCGAATGCCCGGCCGGCCAGCGCGTGGCCGACGGCCAGGGCCAGAAGCCCGGTCCGATGGCGCCGAGCGGCGTCACCGACGTCGTGCGCTCCAGCACCGATCTGTCGAAGGAGCCGCTCGCGTTGAAGGGCCGCCAGTTCCGCCTGCGCCAGCTTGAGATGCAGCCCGGCGGCATCGTGCCCTGGCACAGCCACAACGAGCGCCCGGCGATGATCTACATCGTCTCCGGCGAAGTCGTCGAGTACGCAAGCAGCTGCGCGGTCCCGATCACTCACCGGGCCGGCGACGTCGCGCCGGAGAAGAACGGCACTTCGCACTGGTGGAAAAACACCGGCAGCACGCCCGCGGTGCTGATCTCGGTCGATCTTTTCCCCGGCGACGCGAAGATGGACGACCACATGATGTGACGCATGCGGACCCGCCGGGACGGCGGGCAGCAGCGCACAGCCTCGCGTCCCAAAACGACTTCCGCAGGAGCTTCCATGCCCTCACTCATTCGCGACGCCCTCGGCGTGCTGACTCTCGCATTCGGCGCCGCCGCCCCCGCCTTCGCCCAGACGGCAGCGCCGACCGAGGACGGCCTGATCAAGGTCCGCAGCGCCTACTCGATGGACGAGACGATCGCCCGCATCAAGAACGACATCGCCGCCAAGGGCATCAAGTTCTTCCAGGCCGTCGATCAATCCAAGCTCGCTGCCGACGTCGGCATCGCGCTGCGGCCGTCGACGCTGCTCGAATTCGGCAACCCGCCGCTCGGCGCGCAGTTCATGACCTCGAACCCGTATTCCGGGCTCGACTGGCCGGTACGCGTGCTCGTGCTGCAGGACGAGGCCGGCGTCGTCTGGGCCGCGTACACCGACTTTGCCTGGATCGCGCGGCGCCACCGCATCACCGATCGCCAGCCGCAGTTCACCACGGCCTCCGGCGTCGTCGAGTCGATCACATCGACGATCAAGCCGCGCTGAAGCATCATGGCCACGTCATTCGACGCGATCGTCATCGGCAGCGGCCAGGCCGGCCCGTTCCTGGCGGCCCGGCTGGCCGGTGCCGGCCTGAAGACGGCGCTGATCGAACGTGAACACCTCGGCGGCACCTGCGTCAACGACGGCTGCATCCCGACCAAGACGCTGCTGGCCAGTGCCCGCACCGCGCACGTCGCACGACGTGCTTCGGCGTACGGCGTGAATGTCGGTGGCGCCGTCACGGTCGACATGGCAGCCGTCAAGGCACGCAAGGACCGCATCGTCGGCCAGTCCGTGGACAGTCTCAGCAAGTGGTTGCACGAGACCGAAAACCTGCAGCTCATCTGGGGCCATGCACGCTTCCTCGGACCGCGCTCGGTCCAGGTCGGCGGCGAGGCCTACGAGGCGCCGAAGATCTTCATCAACGTCGGCGGGCGCGCGATGCTGCCCGACTGGCCCGGGCTGGACCAGGTGCCGGTCCTGACCAACACGACGATGATGGGCCTGGACACCCTGCCCGAACACCTCGTCGTGATCGGCGGCAGCTACATCGGGCTCGAGTTCGCGCAGATGTACCGTCGCTTCGGATCGAGGGTGACGGTGATCGAACAGGGCGAGCGCCTGATCGCCCGGGAAGACCACGATGTCTCGCACGAGGTCCAGGCGATCCTCGAGCGTGAGGGTGTGAAGTTCCATCTGTCGGTCCCGTGCGCCAAGGCGACCTTGACCAACGGTGGTACCCGCATCCGCCTGGCGCTGACATCGGGCCGCACCGCCCACGAACTCGAGGCCAGTCACGTGCTCGCCGCGGTCGGGCGCCGCCCGAACACAGACGACCTCGGCCTCGACCGCGCCGGCGTCGCCATCGATGCGCGCGGCTACATCAAGGTCGACGACCAGTTGCGCACCACAGTCGACGGTATCTGGGCGCTCGGCGACGTGAACGGCCGCGGCGCATTCACGCACACCTCGTACAACGACTACGAGATCGTCGCCGCGAATTTGCTCGGCGAAGCGCCGCGCCGCGCCAGCGACCGCATCCCCGCGTACGCCCTCTTCACCGACCCGCCGCTGGGCCGCGTCGGCATGACCGAGACCGAGGCGCGAGCCTCGGGCCGGCGCGTGCTTGCGGGAATGATGCCGATGAGTCGGGTCGGCCGTGCCAAGGAGCGCGGCGAAACACAGGGCTTCATGAAGGTCATCGTCGACGCGGACAGTGAACGCATCCTCGGTGCCGCACTGCTTTGCATCGAGGGCGACGAGATCGTGCACTCGCTGCTCGACGTGATGGCCGCTGGTGCGTCGTACAAGGTCATCCAGCGCAGCGTGCACATCCACCCGACGGTGAGCGAGCTGATCCCGACACTGCTGGGCAAACTGAGCGAAGACGGGAGCGCGACATGAGCGCCGTCCTGGCCTCGGCCGGCGGCCACGCATGGAGCCTGTTCCGCCGGTTCGAGCTGTGCCGGCGCGAGACGCCGGAACTGTCGACGCGGCGACGCAGCCGGTGGCCGGCAACTTCGCCGACCAGGGCCGTTTGCGGCCTGCCCCTTCGACACTCGACAGCCAGGCGCCACTCGGCCAGCTCTACGGCGACGTCTGGGAATGGACCTCCAGCGCGTACGGCCCCTACCCCGGCTTCAGGCCGGCGGCCGGCGCCATTGCCGAATACAACGGCAAGTTCATGTGCAACCAGTTCGTCCTGCGCGGTGGCTCGTGCGTCACGCCCTTCGGGCATGTGCGCGAAAGCTACCGCAACTTCTTTCAACCCCCATCAACGCTGGCAGTTCAGTGGACTGCGGCTCGCGGAGGACAGATCGTGAACCAAACCGTTCCCATCGCTACTCGCTCGGCGCCACGCCACGGCGCGTCGACAGTCCGGCACCGTCCCAAGGCGGTCGCAGCGTCAGCCCCGCCAGTGCAGTTGGCTTCCGCGGCGCGCCCGGTAGCGTCGTTCGAGCACCACGTGATGGAAGGCCTCGCGCTGCGACAAAAGGCCATTCCTTCGACCTGGCTCTACGACCATCGCGGGTCGGAGTTGTTCGAACAGATTACGCACCTCGACGAGTACTACCCGAGCCGCAACGAGGCGCTGATCCTGGAGAGCTGCGCGCAGGACATCGCCGCGGCCGCCGGCCCGGACGCGATCGTCATCGAACTCGGCAGTGGCTCCAGCCGCAAGACGCCGATCCTGCTGGGTGCGCTCGATGCACCGCAGGCCTATCTGCCGATCGACATCTCCGCGGAATTCCTCGCCGAGTCGGTGCAGGCGCTGCAGCGACGCTTCGCAAAGCTGCGCATCATGCCGATCGTCGCCGACTTCACGCGCATCGTGTCACTGCCCGAACTGGCGCTGCTGGGCAACCGCGGAAGACGCGTGGTGTTTTTCCCCGGCTCGACGATCGGCAACCTCGCGCCGGACGAGGCGGTTGCCCTGCTGTCACGCGTCGGCAAAGCCGTCGGCCCCGACGCGCTGCTGGTGGTCGGCGCCGACACGACGCACGACCCGTCGGTGCTGATCCCGGCCTACGACGATCGCCAGGGCGTCACCGCGGCGTTCAACAAGAACCTGCTGCTGCGCATCAACCGCGAGATCGGCGCTGACTTCGCCCCGTCGGCGTTCCGCCACGAGGCGCGCTTCAACGCCGAACACCAGCGCGTCGAGATGCACCTGGTGAGCTGCTACACGCAGCGCGTCACCGTGCGAGGCCAGGCCTTCCAGTTCGCGATGGGTGAATCAATCCATACCGAGAACTCCTACAAGTACGGTCTGCAGCGCTTCCAGTACCTCGCCGCACTGGGTGGCTGGACGCCTCTTCAGCTGTGGATGGACGGCCAGTCGCGCTTCGCCGTTCACGTTCTCGATCGCTCGGCCACCACGGTCGAACGTGAGCAAAACGTGATCTTTCGTTGATGGGTGCGTGAATCGCGCCGAGCAAACTTCTCTTCGAGCGGCCACCAACGCAAATCGTCGACCGCTTCAGCAACCTCAACCTTTTAGGAGTCTCGAATGAACGCTACCAAACCCCTCATTGCCAGCAGCCTGGCCAGCCTGATCGCCATGAGCCTGTCGATGGCCGCGGGCAGCGCCTACGCGGCCAAGGACGACGTCGAAAAGTGCGCCGGCATCGTCAAGGCCGGCAAGAACGATTGCGGCACCAGCAAGAGCGCCTGCGCCGGCACGAGCAAGGCCGACCGCGACGCGGAAGCCTGGATCACCGTACCCAAGGGCACCTGCGAGCGCATCGCCGGCGGCACGGTCACCACCAACCCTGCGAACCAGCACGGTGGTGCGGCAGCGATGAAGAAGTGATGAACCCGGATGCGGGCGGGCATATGCCCGTCCCGCACTCCGATCATCGCGCCTGATCCCCTGAGGAACCCGCCATGCAGATCGCCCAACCATCCACCCGTTCCGCCCCCGCCATGGAATCCACCGCTCTCAGCAACTTCAAGACGAAGGCGCTTGGACTGGCACAAGCCGCCACGCGCGGCCTGCAGTCCGTCTCGCCCGCGGTCGACCTGGTGATCCGCGTGCTCGTCGCCAGCGTGTTCTTCAAGTCGGGTCTGACCAAGATTGCCAGCTGGAGCAGCACGGTCTCGCTGTTCGAGAACGAATACGCGGTGCCGCTGTTGCCGCCCGAAATTGCCGCGCTGCTCGGCACCAGCGTCGAGCTGTTCTTCCCGGTGCTGCTCGTGCTCGGCCTCGGCTCGCGCTTTGCGGCCGCCGTGCTGTTCGTTTTCAACATCATCGCCGTGATCTCGTACCCGGACCTCGGCGAGATCGGCCTCAAGGACCACCAGATGTGGGGCCTGCTGTTGCTCGTCACGTTGCTGCACGGTCCGGGGCGGCTGTCGCTCGACCATCTGATCCGGCGGCGCTGGTTCGGCGCGGCGCGCTGAGCGCCGCGGGGTCCCACGTGAGCAGTTGAAGTAGGAATGACAGTCACCCATCACCCCCTTCACAGATCCGTGCTTGCGGAGCTACCGCACACGGCTCTTGCCTTGGGTCGTGACGATCAGACGCTGGTTTGGGTAGGGGTGGCAGATGGTCAGACTGGGAATCCAACGCGCAGTCAGTCGGTGCATTCGGCGCCATGGCAGGTGATGGGTTTGACTACGGCGGCACAGCGTGCGGTGCCACAGTCGTTCCACCTGGTGGCCGAACTGCCTCAGCCGCGCGCCGTTGTTCGGCACGCCGAAGTACCGGCCATGCCCAGCCACCACCGCGCGCAGGTACTGACCCTGCTCCGGGATGGGGTGGTGCATGCGCCGTCTGAGTTCGAGCTTGACCGCCTGGAGTTTGGCTCGCAGGCGTTTGGCGCTGGTCAGCCGCAGGACCATGAAGTGGCCCTTCCTTGTCTTCCCGCAGCAATGCGTGAACCCGAGGAAGTCGAAGGTCTGCGGTTTGCCTTGTCCCTTGCGGTGTCGGTTGTCTCGGGCGAAGCGCCCGAATTCGATCAGCCGCGTCTTCTCGGGGTGCAGCTTCAACCCGAACTGGCCCAGGCGTTCTGCCACCGCGCGCTGGAAGCGCTCGGCGTCGTCGCGGTATTGGAACCCGGCAACCCAATCGTCGGCATACCGCACCGCGATCACGTCGCCTCGGGCATGGCGCCCCCGCCATTGCTCTACCCACAGGTCGAACGCGTAGTGCAGGTAGATGTTGGCCAGCAGCGGAGAGATGCTGCCGCCTTGCACCGTACCCAACTCACTTTGCGTCAACCTGCCGTCTTCCAGTACGCCCGCGTGCAGCCACTTCTTGATCAGCCGCACCACGCGCGCGTCGACCACGCGATGCTCGATGAACTTCACCAGCCAGTCATGTTCGATGGTGTCGAAGAACTTGCTGATGTCGGCATCGAGTATCCAGTTCACCTTCCGGGCGCTCACACCCACTGCCACGGCGTCCAGCGCGTTGTGCGCGCTCTTGCCGGGCCTGAAGCCGTAGCTGAACCCGAGGAAGTCCTGTTCGTAGATGGCGTTCAGGACTTCGACCGATGCGCGCTGGACGATCTTGTCTTCCAGCGCGGGCACGCCCAGAGGGCGCTTACTCCCGTCGGCCTTGTCGATGTACACCCTCTTCACAGGCTGGGGCCTGTAGCCCCCTCGGGCCAGCCGATCGGACAAGTCCAGAAGTCTCGCTTCCAAGTCCTGTCCGTACGACTGCCAGGTCTGGCCGTCCACCCCGGCAGCCGCGTCGCGTTTGATCGCGAGGTAGGCCGCCCGCAGGCGTTCGACCGCGTAGATGTGATGCAGCAGTCCAGAGAACTTCGCATCGCGACGGCCATGTGCCGTCTGTCGTATGCCGTCAAGCGCGGTTCCCATGTCATACACCCGACTGGATCGTCGGGACATGCGCGCCGCAACAGCATTTCCCTTGGCTCGCAGCCTTCCCTCCACCGCCTCCGTCGCCGCAGGAGCTTCCCCCGCGGCCTTGTTCGGCAGCTTCTTCGGTACTACGCCGCGATCCGACTTCCCGCGCCCGTGGCTCATCGTCGTACGCCCTTGGGCTTCACGATGCGCTCTGCATCACACGCTTCCCAGCGCGGAGCAGAAGGACGCGGGATCTCCCGGTTTCCGTGCGAGATGTTTCCGCGCGTGCGCGGGGTCTCTGACCGCGCGGGGTCCGACGCCGCCTCGCCAATGCGGCAGCGTCGGTGTGGCCTTCGACTTTCTCCTACAGCCTCGGCACCCCGGACCACCCGCAGCTCGCGCCGCGGGGCATGTATTACGCGGCTCGATACCCGGCCCGCGCGTACCCCTGTCAACGCTTCGCCCACACCCTCACGAATGTGCACGCATGACTCGGGGCCGCCGTAGCTGGCTAGGCCTTCAACGTATGACTCTTTCATTCACTACATCTCGCCGGCTTTGACCGGCGCACAGAAGAACGACATGCCCGCACAACACAACATCGTCATCGTCGGCGGCGGCTTTGCCGGCACCACGCTGGCGCGCGTGCTGGAGCGGCATCTGCCGCCAGGCAACCGCGTGGTGCTCATCAGCGAAGAGAGCTACACGACCTTCAATCCGATGTTGGCGGAGGTTGTCGGCGCCTCGGTGTTCCCGGAGCACGTGGTCGCGCCGATCCGCCAGATGCTGAGCCGCTCCAAGGGCAGCCAGTTCATCATGGGCCGCGTGACCGCGGTCGACATCGAACATCGCTGCGTGACGGCATCCACGCTCGCCGGCCCGCAGCAGATCGTCTTCGACCATCTGGTGTTCGCCTTCGGCACGCGCGCCAACCTCGACCTGGTGCCCGGGATGGCACAGCACGCGCTGCCGCTCAAACTCGTCGGCGACGCGATGTTCATCCGCAACCGCGTGCTACAGCGCGTCGCCCGAATCGAGCTCGAGACGGACCCCGCAGTACGCTGCCGTCTTGGCCACTTCATCGTCATCGGCGGCGGCTTCTCGGGCGTGGAAGTTGCGGGCGAACTCGCCGACTTCCTGCACGGTGCGTTGCGCTTCTATCCGCGCGTCGGGCACGACGAGCTGAAGGTCACGCTGCTCCAGGACGCCGATCGGCTGCTGCTCGAATTGCCGGAGTCGCTGGGTCGCGCCGCAGCCCGTTCGCTGGCATCACGCAACGTCGATGTGCAGCTCGGCGCCCGCGCGTCGCGCATCGATGCCGACGGTGTGACGCTCGCCGATGAGCGTCACATCGCCGCCAACACCGTCATCTGCACGATCGGCACGCGGCCCAATCCCCTCGTCGAACGCCTCGGCCTGGCGCTGCAGCGCGGCCGCATCGAGACCGACCCGGACCTGTCGGTGCGCGGCGCGCGCAACATCTGGGCGATCGGTGACTGCGCGCTGGTGCAAAACGGCGCCGACGCCGGCTACGCGCCGCCCACTGCCCAGTTTGCCGTCGCCGAAGCGCTGGCGCTGGCGCACAACATTGCAGCAAACATTGGCGGGCGGCCGACGCGCGCCTTCAGTCATGTCGCGCGGGGAATGATGGCCACCACCGGTCACCTGAAGGGCGTGGCGCAACTGTTCGGCCTGCGCCTCACTGGCCTGCCGGCCTGGCTGCTCTGGCGCGCCTACTACCTGACACGCATGCCAACGCTGGGCCGCAAGGTCCGCATCTGGGTCGAGTGGACCTGGAGCATGTTCTTCTCGGCTGACATCACGCACCTGCGCTTCACGCGCACCAGCGAAGTCGACGCCGATCCCCCGACCACTCCCAAACCTCAACTGCAACCTTAGGACAATCATGATGCTCAAACAGAAATCCGCCATCGTCACCGGCTCGACCAGCGGCATCGGCCTCGGCATCGCGCGCGGCCTGGCCGAACAGGGCGCCGACGTCATGCTCAACGGCTTCGGTGACGCGAACGAAATCGAATTCACGCGCGCCGAGCTGCAGCGCCAGTACGGCGTCAAGGTGCGCTACTCGAACGCCGACATGAGCCAGCCCGACCAGATCCGTGCCATGGCCGAACTGGCCCGCGCCGAGTTCGGCAAGATCGACATCATCGTCAACAACGCCGGCATCCAGCACGTTGCGCCGGTCGAGGACTTCCCCGACGCGAAATGGGACGCGGTGGTGGCGATCAACTTGTCATCGGCGTTCCACCTGATCAAGGCCGTCGTGCCGGAGATGAAGGCGCGCCGCTTCGGCCGCATCATCAACATCGCCTCGGCGCATGGCCTGACCGCGTCGCCGTTCAAGGCTGCCTACGTATCGGCCAAGCATGGCATGGTCGGCTTGTCGCGCACCGTCGCGGTCGAGGTGGCCGAGCACGGCATCACCTGCAACACGATCTGCCCGGGCTACGTGAAGACGCCGCTGGTCGACAAGCAGATCGCCGACCAGGCCAAGGCCCACGGGATCTCGCCCGAAGACGTGGTGCGCGACGTGATGCTGGTGCACCAGCCGCGCAAGGAGTTCGTCAAGGTCGAAGAGCTCGCCGCCCTGGCGGTGTTCCTGGCCTCCGACGCCGCCGCATCGATGACCGCCAACGCCATTGCGATGGACGGCGGCTGGACGCAGCACTGAGGGGATGACGTGACCACAATGAATTCAGGCGTGACCACCCGCCGTGCGGCCGGCGGCCGCAAGGCGCCGATGCAGAAGCCGACCCACGCGCCGGTCAGTGCCGCGGACCTGACGATCGGCACGCCCGGTCTGCCAGGCCAGATCGTGCTGGTGCTGCAAGGCGGCGGTGCGCTCGGTGCCTACCAGGTGGGTGTCTACCAGGCTCTGCATGAAGCCGGCATCGAACCCGACTGGGTCATCGGCACGTCGATCGGCGCGATCAACGCGGCGCTGATCAGCGGCAACCGGCCCGAGCACCGCATGGCGCGCCTGGAAGAGTTCTGGGACCGGGTCGAGCACAAGCCGCCGGCGGGCGGCCTGTTCGACTGGATGGGCATGGGCAACCTGTTCGCCAACATGAGCACCGTGACGCAGGGCATTCCGGCGTTCTTCACGCCGAGCACGGCGATGTTCGGCAATTCGAAGACCGAGGTCGGCGTCGAAGCCGCGGCGTACTACAGCACCGCGCCACTGCGCGCCACGCTTGGCGAGCTGGTCGACTTCGACTACCTCTGCGGATGCGACACGCGACTGACGGTCGGCGCGGTCAATGCCTGCAGCGGCCACATGCGCTATTTCGACAACCGCAACGAGCGGCTCGCGGTCGAGCATGTGATGGCCTCGGGCGCGCTGCCGCCGGCCTTCCCCGCGGTGCGCATCGACGGCGAGCCGTACTGGGACGGCGGCATCTACTCCAACACGCCGATCGAGGCGGTGCTGGACGACAAGCCGCGGCGCGACTCGCTGATCTTCGCGGTCAACGTCTGGCACCAGGCGGCCACCGAGCCGGAGTCGATCTGGCAGGTGATGGCACGCACCAAGGACATCCAGTTCGCCAGCCGCGCCGACAGCCACATCGCGCGCCAGAAGCAGATCCACCGGCTGCGCCACGTGATCCGCGAGCTGACCCTGCAGGTACCCGCCGAGATGCGGCTCGAACCCAAGGTGAAGGAGCTGGCCTCCTGGGGCTGCGGCACGACGATGCACGTGGCGCACCTGCTGGCGCCCCGGCTCGACGGCGAGGACCACACCAAGGACATCGACTTCACCGCCGGTGGCGTGCGCGCGCGCCGCCAGGCGGGCTATGTCGACACGCTGCGGATGATCGAGCGCGCGCCGTGGACGACGGCAGCAGCAGACCCGATCGAAGGCGTGATCGAGCATGTCTGACGGACATGACAGACAGGAGCCAACAGCGTGATCTCCCGCATCGAAGAGCTGCTGCGCAACAACCGCAGCTTCGTCGAACAACAGTTGAACGTCGACGGTCACTACTTCGACAAGCTCGCCGAAGGGCAGCATCCGGAGTTTCTCTGGATCGGCTGCTCGGACAGCCGCGTGCCTCCGGACCGCATCACGGGCAGCAGTCCGGGTGACATGTTCGTGCACCGCAACATCGCGAACCTGGTGGTGCAGACCGACATGAACCTGTTGTCGGTGCTGCAGTATGCGGTCGACGTGCTGAAGGTCAGCCACGTGATCGTCTGCGGCCACTATGGCTGCGGCGGTGTCAAGGCGGCGCTGGGTCGTGAATCGCATGGCCTGATCGACAACTGGCTGCGCACGCTGAAGGACACCGAGCAGTACTTCTGGAAGCAGCTCGAACCGCTGGGTGAGGCTGCGCGACTCGACCGCATGGTCGAGCTCAACGTGATCGAACAGGTCTACAACCTGGGCAAGACGAACGTCATCCAGAACGCCTGGAAGACCACCGGCAAGCCGCACATTCACGGCTGGGTGTTCGACCTGCACAGCGGGCTGATCAAGCCGCAGACAGGCATGATCAACCACGATGGCGCGATGGCCGAAGTCTGCAAGTTCAGCAACGGCATCGTCGGACACTGAGGCACGCGATGGACATCATGTTGAACAGCCTGGCGTTCATCGCCGCAGCGGTTTGCGTCGGGCTGATGGGCTATGCGATCCAGCGCGGCGCGACCTGCACCGTCGCAGCCATGGACGAGGTGGTGAGCAAACGCACCGGCCGGCGTCTGGTCAGCCTGCTGGAGGCCTCGCTGTGGGTGGCCGGTGGGCTGCTCGTCGCCCAGGCGCTGCACATGCTCGGCAAGATGCCCGCGGGCTACCCGGTCAACGCGTGGACCGTCGTCGGCGGTGCCATGCTCGGGCTCGGCGCCTTCGTCAACGGCGCGTGCGTGTTCGGCGCGATTGCGCGCTTCGGGTCCGGCGAGTGGGCGTACTTCGTGACGCCGGTCGGGTTCTATGTCGGCTGCCTCAGCGTCGGCACCGTGTTCGCGCCGCTGGCGCCACACAGGCTCGACTACGGTTCGCCGGTGCTGCAGGCGTCTGCGTGGCTCGCGCCGATCTTCGTCGCGTTTGTGCTCTGGCGCCTCGCAAGGCCGCTCGTGGGTGGACGAGCGCCGGACTGGCGTGCGCGGGTCTGGGCACCACACGCGGCGACCATCGTGATCGGCATCACCTTCCTCGCCGCCTTGCTGCTGGTCGGGAGCTGGGCCTATACCGATGTGCTGGCCGAGTTGTCGCGTGGCATGGCGGGCGGCCTCGGCGCGCGCGCCCTGCTGCTGATGGCGCTGCTGCTCGGTGCCGCGCTCGGCGGCTGGACCGCCGGGCGGTTCAGGCACCAGCCGATCCGAGTCGCGCAGCTGATCAAATGCTTCGCTGGCGGCGTGTTGATGGGCTGGGGCAGTTTGCTCATCCCCGGTGGCAACGACGGCTTGATCCTCGTCGGCATGCCCCTGTTGTGGCCATATGCCTGGGTCGCGTTCGGCACGATGTGCTTGACGATCGCGACGGCCCAGGTCCTGAGCCGCAGGGTCGCCGCGCCGCTGCCAGGCAACGGCGTGGCGTGACGCCGGACCAGAGTTCTCACAATTTGGTCACGGTGGCGCTGGTCACTGTCGACCTGCCTAGAATTTCCAGATGAATCCGATCCCGCCACCTCCATGGTCCGGCTTGCCGCCGGTGGCCGGTATCGGGCTGCGCGTCGAGCACTACAGCGAGTTCATCGCCACCCGTCCCGCGGTCGGTTTCATCGAAGCGCACAGCGAGAACTACTTCGGGCGCGGCGGCCAGCCGCTGCAGGTTCTGCAACAGGCACGCCGCGACTACCCGCTCAGCCTGCACGGTGTCGGGCTGTCGATCGGCTCTGTCGATCCGGTCAATGCCGATCATCTGGCGCGGCTGCGCGCGCTGATCGAGCGCTTCGAACCCGCGCTGGTATCGGACCATCTGTGCTGGAGTTCGGTCGGCGGCGTCTATGCGAACGACCTGCTGCCGCTGCCGTACACCGAGGAAGCCCTGGGGCATGTGATATCGAGAGTGCAACGCGTGCAAGAGACGCTCCGGCGTCAGATCCTGCTCGAGAACGTGTCGAGCTATTTCGAATACGACGACTCGGCCATGCCCGAATGGGCCTTTCTCACCGAGGTTGCGGCGCGCAGCGGTTGCGGCATCCTGCTCGACGTCAACAACATTTTCGTCAGCGCTCACAACCACGGCTTCGATGCACAGCGCTACCTCGAGGCGATTCCGCGCGCCGCGGTCGGCGAGATCCACCTCGCCGGTTTCATCGCCCGTCACTTCGACGACGGCGACATCCTGATCGACACCCACAGCGCGCCGGTGGCCGATGAGGTCTGGGCGCTCTTCGCCCAGGCGCTGCGACGCTTCGGGCCGACCCCGACGTTGATCGAGTGGGACACCGACCTGCCGCCGCTGGCCACGCTGGTCGCCGAAGCGCATCACGCCGACCGCGTTTCGCGCGAGCTTGCCCAGGAGCAGCGCGATGCCTGCACTGTCTGAGACGCAGGCGCTCGTGCTCGGCGCGTTGCTGGGTCGGCACGATGGTGCCGCCGTGGCACCCATCCTGCGGCGCAATGCCCCCGGGCTGCCGGCGCTGCGACGGCTGCAGATCTACCGCAACAATTTCAATGAAGGCCTCGGCGACGCACTGGAAGCGGTGTATCCCGTCGTCGCGCGCCTCGTCGGCGATCGATATTTCCGCCAGCTGTCGCGGGGTTTCACCGCTGCGCATCCGTTGCGTGCCGGCAGCCTTCACGACTTCGGCCGCGAGTTTTCGGATCACGTCGCCCAGCAGCCTGAACTGACCGGCCTGCCCTACCTTGCCGACGTTGCGCGCCTCGAATGGGCCTGCCACGAGGTCTACCACGAGGCCGACCACGAAGCGTTCGCACCGGTGCGTCTAACGCAGGTTCCGCCCGAGGATCAGTTGCAGCTTCGGCTCCGGCTCGCACCCGCAACTCGCCTCATCGCGTCGCGCTACCCGGTGTTGCGCATCTGGACATCGAACCAGCCCGGCGCCGGCGAAGCCAGCACGCCGATCTCGCTCGACGAAGGCGGCGTGCGCGTGCTCATCGGGCGCCGCGACGGTGAGGTCGAGTTTCGCCTGCTCGGCGTGACAGAGGATCTCTGGCTGCGCGCGCTCGCTTCGGGCGCCACGCTGGCCGGGGCCACTGCTGTCGCGCTGGCTCACTCGGCCGACTTCGATCTCGGCAGCGTACTGACCAGCCATCTGTCGCTCGGAACGTTTGATCAGATTGCGGCGGGAGACCCATCATGACCCGGCGCGTACTGGTCGTCGAGGACGACCCGGACATTGGCCGCCTGGTGACGCTGCAGCTCAACGAACTCGACTGCGAAAGCCGCTTGATCGCCGATGGTGTGACCGCGCTGGCCGAAGCCGAGGCAGGACGTTACGACCTGGTCATCCTGGACGTGATGCTGCCGCGCATGGACGGCCTGGAGATCTGCAAGCGTCTGCGCGCTCGCGAGCACCACACGCCGATCCTGATGCTGACCGCCAAGTCGTCCGAGATCGACCGCGTGCTCGGCCTGGAACTGGGCGCCGACGACTACCTCACCAAGCCGTTCAGCATGCTCGAACTCGCGGCGCGGGTGAAGGGCGTGTTCCGCCGTGCCGATCTGGCGCGTGCCGCGTCGACCGCCGCCGCGCCGGCGGCGCAGGTGATCGAAGTCGGCGGCCTGCGCATCGACCTGCAGCGCCACGAGGCGCGCGTGGGCGGCCAGGCCGTGGAGCTGACTGCCAAGGAGTTCGAACTGCTGGCCTGCTTTGCGCGCAGCCCGGGGCGTGTCTTCACCCGCGCCCAGTTGCTCGACCAGGTCTGGGGCTACAGCCACGGTGGCTACGAGCACACCGTGAACTCGCACATCAATCGGCTGCGCAACAAGATCGAAAGCGATCCCGCCAACCCCGACTTCATCCAGACGGTCTGGGGCGTGGGCTACAAATTTGCCGATCGGCAAGACTGAGGGCCGCGCTCGTGGACGGGATCACGATGTGGAGCGGCATGCTGATCGGCAGCATCGTGGTGACGCTGCTCGCCGTGCTGGGCATTTCGACGCTGTACACGCGCCGCCTGAAGCGACTGAGCGATGCAGTCGAGGCCTTCGCCGAAGCCGGTTTCACGTCACCGCTGCGTATCGCAGGCGCCGACGCCAGTGGCGACGAGATCGCTCGCCTGGCCGCCCATGTGGAGGGCATGTCCGAACGCATCGTGAGCCAGATCGACACGCTCGAACGCAGCGCGCTGCAACGACGCGATCTGCTGACCAATGTGTCGCACGACCTGCGCACGCCGCTGGCTTCGATGCAAGGCTATATCGAACTGCTGCTTTTGCGTCACGGCCAGCTTGAACCTGCCGAGGAACGCAATTACCTCGAGACCGCCGCGCGTCAGTGCGAACGGCTCAGTCGCCTGGTCGGCGATCTGTTTCACCTGACCGAACTCGACGCCGGTGACCGACAGCCTCTGTCGGAAGACTTCGCGCTGGCCGAACTGACGCAAGACATCGCGCAGAAATTTGCCGCCGACGCCGGCCGGCGCCAGGTGGACCTCAAGGCAGGCGCCGATTCGTCGTCGACGAAGGCGTCGTCTGTCGTCGTCTGCGCCGACATCGCGCTGGTCGAGCGGGCGCTGGAAAATCTGATCGAGAACGCACTGCGCCACACACCCGCCGGCGGCTTCGTCCGCATCGAGATCGGAAGCGACGCCGGACGCGCGCGCCTGGCGGTGCGCGACAGCGGCGTGGGCATCGCTGCCGAGGATTTGCCCGGCCTGTTCGACCGCTACGATCGCATCGAACGCGTGGCCGGAGCCGCGACCCACGCCGGGCTCGGCCTGACGATCGCACGCCGAATCGTGCGTCTGCACGGCGGCGAACTCGAAGTCTGCAGCAGCGCAGGCGCCGGAACCCAGGTGAAGTTCGATCTGCCGTTGGCCACGCGGGCCGAGCGCGCTGCGGCATGACCCTGAATCGACGAAGGAACACAGCATGCTCTTTCACCCCTTGATCCTGGCGCCGCTCGTCGCACTGGCACTGACGCTGGTGTGGGGTCTGATGCGCCCCGGAGGTACGCCGGTGGCGTTGGCGCTGGGCTGCACTGCGCTGCTGATCTGGGCACTCGTCGCCCGTACACGAGCGCAGGCGGCACGGTTCAGCGCGCGAATCGCGCAGCTCGACCAGGAGAGTCAGGCCCATCGGCTCGAGAGCACGCGCAGCGAGGCCGCACGCGCGGCCGCGGAGGCCGACCTGCGCGCGACCGAGGAGCGCTACCTGCTCGCGCTGCGCGGCAGCCAGGATGGCATGTGGGAGTGGGATCTCAGCTCGAACACGGTTCAGCTGTCGCCGCGCTGGAAGAGCATGCTCGGGTTCGACGCGCACGAGGTCAGCGACGACAAGGCGGGTTGGCTCACGCGCATCCATCCTGACGATCGCCCGACGTTCGAACAAGCTCTTGCGCGGCACCTGCAAGCCGGCGCAGGCGACGCGGCGCGCTTCGACCATGAACTGCGCCTGATGCACAAGGACGGCAGCATCCGCAGCGTGCTCTCCAGGGCGGTGGCGATTCGGCGCGAGAGCGGTGCGCCCTACCGCATGGTCGGCATGGATACCGACATCACGCGGGTCAAGCGCATGCAAACCATTCTCGATGCCATCTCCGAAGGCACGGAAGGCAAGTTCGGAGAAGACTTCTTTCAGGCCATGGTGCGGCACTTCGCGCGGGCGCTGGAGGTCGACCGCGCCTTCATCACCGAATGTGCCGACCATCCTACGACGCGCCTGCGCACGATCGCCTACTGGTCGGCGAGTACCGATCTGCGCGAAAACATCGAGTTCGCGCTTGCCGGCACGCCGTGCGAGGCCGTCATCCACGAAGGCCGCAGCTGCTTTCATCGCGAGCGCCTGGAGCGCATGTTCCCGCGCGAAGCCGGCCTCGAGTCTTATCTGGGCATGCCCATCGCCGCCAGCGATGGCCGCGTGCTGGGACACCTGGCGTTCTTCGACACGAGACCCCGCGGAGACGAGATGCTGCTGGACTCGATCTACCGCATCTTCCTCGCGCGTGCTGCGGCCGAGATGGAGCGTGAACGAGCTGTGCGGCGGCTGGCGGAGGTCACCGCGTTGGCTTGAGTCCCGGTGCGCCGTCAGTGCGAGTGGCTGTGTTCGGTCATCTCGTGCGGTACGCCATGCGGCCGATCGAGGCCGCCGCCGCGAATCCACTCACGGGTGGTCTCACGCGCCCGACTGATGAGCGACGCACTCGCCGAGTAGTCGTAGGGCGACGAATCGACTGGGCACAGCGGCGGCACGACGTGCAGCGCAACACAGGCACCAAAGCGCTCGATGTCACTCACGAGTTGGCGCATCACCAGCAATGACAGCGCGTGCAGCGCGCGGCCGATGGCGCTGTTCGGAACGCTTCGCAGCGCGCAGGCAAACCCAGTCGGCAGCACGACAACGCGCGTTGCACCGAGGGCCAGCGCCGAGGAGATCGGCGTGTTGTTGGCCACTCCCCCGTCGATCAGATCACGGTCACCGATGCGCACCGGAGGGAAGACGCCCGGGATCGCTGCGCTCGCCATGACGGCGTCGACGACCGAGCCCGCCGACAACAATCGTTCCACGCCGAGCACCATGTCGGTGGCGACCACGTGCATCGGGATCGTCGCCTGCTCCAGCAGGCGGTAGGGAAGATGCCTCTCCAGCAAGCGGCGCAATGCGGAGGGATCCACGACATAGGCGCGCCGGGTCGCGATACGAAAGAGGTCTCGCAGGCGCATCGGCATAACCTGGCGTCGCGTCAGGCCGCACCAGAGTCGATCCAATGCAGCCACGCCATCGGGCGTGGGATTGGCGGCGAAGTAGGCCGCGTTGATCGCACCGGCCGAGGCCCCGACCACGAAGTCGGGCCGCTGGCTGTGCTCCGTCAGCGCATGCAACATTCCCACCTGCACGGCGCCGAGGCTGCCTCCGCCGGCGAAGACGAATGCCGTGCGTGCCGAGATCGCGTTCATGGGATGGGACCTCCTGGTGCCATTTTCGAGCAACTACGGCGGCGAACAAGCCATGTGATCGATTCGTGATGAAACGGTGGCCGCAACGCGATTCCTGGTTGAGCTCGGCCGCCTAATGTTCTGGCATGGAGTGCAACTGGCGCTCTTGGAGATCGAACCATGAATGCATCGCCCACCCCCATGCGCGCCGCTCCGACTCACGAGTTGCGCTTCGAATCCCTGTTTCGCCCCGGACGCGGCTACACGTTCCCCTGTGATGAAGCCGGCCACGTGGACCTGGACGCACTCAACGAGCGCGAGCGCCGTGGCTATCTGCAGGCGCGCGCTCTGGTCGGACGAGAACTGACGGTTCCGGCTTTGATGCGGCACGCACTTCAGTGAAGACGCAGCGAACACTATGTAAGTTCAGGCGCAGCGCGGCGACCAATGGATCTCTTCAGGAGATGCGACCATGACGAATCAGCCTCGCCACAGCCTTGAGTCATTCCGCAGAGACTTCAGCGGAAAGTGTTTGACGCCCGGCCAGCCCGAATACGAGACCGCGCGTGCGGTCTGGAACGGGGTCATCGACCGCAGGCCTGCGGTCATTGCCCGCTGCGAAACGGCTCAACAGGTGGCCGACGCCATCCGCTACGCGCGCGACGCCGGTCTTGAACTCTCGGTTCGGGGCGGCGGCCACAACTACGCCGGGCATGCGGTCTGCGACGGTGGAATGATGATCCATCTCGGCGCCATGAACGGTGTGGCCGTCGACCCGATAGCACGTCGTGCGGTCTGCGGTGGCGGCGCGACATGGGCCGACGTCGATGCGGCGACGCAGCAACATGGCCTGGGAACGCCCGGCGGCTTCATCAGCCATACGGGCATCGCCGGACTGACGCTCGGCGGCGGCATCGGCTGGCTCACCGCACTGGCCGGACTGTCCTGCGACAACCTTGTCGGCGCCGAGGTGGTGACGGCCGACTCGCGCATCTTGCACGCGTCGGCAACGGAGCATCCCGATCTGTTCTGGGGGCTGCGCGGCGGCGGCGGAAACTTCGGGGTTGTCACATCGTTCGAGTTCGCACTTCACCCCGTCGGACCCATGATTCATCTCGGGCTCTTCTTCTATGGTCTTGACGACGGCACGCGTGCGCTTCAGTTCGCGCGCGACTTCGTCAAGCAGACACCCGTCGGCACGACAGCGTTTCTCGCCATCGGGCTGAGCGCGCCGCCCGCTCCGTTTGTCCCCGAAGAGCATCGGGGGCGCATCGGGCACGCGCTGTTGGTGGTGGGCTTCGGCTCCGACGAAGAACATCTGCGCGCCATTGCTCCGATCCGCCAGGCCGCAGCGCCGCTCTTCGAGCTGGTGACACCGATGCCGTTCGTCGCACTGCAGCAGATGTTCAACGAATTTGCGACCTGGGGAACGCTGGGCTACGAGAAGGCACTCTATCTGGACGAGCTGTCCGACGCTGCGATCGCGGTGATCGGCGAGCATGTACCGAGAAAGACCTCGCCGCTGTCGTTCTGTCCGACCTTCAACTTGTCCGGTGCGTATCGACTTGCCGGCGAAGGCGACACTGCCTTTGGCGGCAGCCGTGCCGCCGGTTATGTCTTCAACATTGAAGCGGCAGCGTCGGATCGCCAGACGTATGAAGCCGACCGGGCCTGGGTCCGCGAGTTCTGGTCTGCGATGCGGCCCCACGCCACGGGCTCGGGCGGCTACGTGAATTTTATGGTGGAAGCCGACGAGGCGCGCGTTCGGGCATCCTATGGGGTCGACAAGTACCAGCGGCTTGCGCGCATCAAGGCCCAGTACGACCCTGACAACGCGTTCCATCTGAACGCGAACATCAGTCCGTCGTCCAGATAGCGCCGGGATCCAAGCTTCGCCCTGAGAGATCTCGGCCGTCGAAGAGCCGGGCTCGGACTGAAGCCGGCGGGTGCCGGTCAGGCGCGCGCCTGACGGCTCAGCAGCGTGCGTGCAAAGCCGGATACCGCCATTGACGCGATGCCGGGAAACAGCACGAACCACAATTCGAGGCCACCCAGATGTCGGGCGACATCCGCGTTCGGGCGGTGCGCGCCGTGAAGGGCATCAAGAGCAAGGTTGGCGCCGCAGAAGAGGGCCGCGAACAAGAGCGTGTACCCCAGCGCGGCGAGCCATGTCCATGCGGGCCATCGTGGCCAGCCTAGGTAAGCCGCCAGTGACGACGCAGCGCTGACCGCCAGGTACAGCCCGACCCAGGCGCCGGTGGCGACTAGGCCCGATGGCACAGCAACGGCGCCGAGGCTGAAGACGAATGTCTGCGCGAGGAGGGGCGCGAGGGCTTTCATGCTGCGGTGCCTAGACAAGACGACGGGGCCGAGACTGATGTCCCGGCCCCGAATAACAATACTCTCTGTCAAGCGCCCGGAACGCCGCCGCTCATGGGTTGCCTTGTCCCGAGAGCAACTTCAGCGTGTAGTTCACCGGACGATCCTTCCCGCCTGCGCCCACACCCGGGGCGAACCGGAGTGCCTCGACCAGGCTCCGGCCCGGCGGCAGTTCACCCTTGGACAGGAACACGCGCAGGTAGGGCTCACCGGCGCTTGTCTTGCCGCTGGCGTTGACCATCTGCACCCCTTGCGGCAGACCCTGGACGATGACGAGCAGGTGGGTGTCGATCGTCGACGTGCTGTTGTTGGTGATCTTCACCACGTCATCCTGTTGTGGCCCGTTGCGATCGTCTTCGGGCCACATGTTGGCCTCGGCCAACAGCAGGCGGCCCGGGTAGCGGTCCTCGACGCGGCGGCGGATGGCCTTGATGACCTCATGCGTCTCGCGCAGGTTCTCGTTGCTCGTGCCGTCGCGTTCGATGAGATAGGGAATGGCGTCGAGCCGAAAGCCATCCACTCCCATCTCGAGCCAGAAGCCCATGGTGCGCAGCACGGCTTCGAGCACCGCCGGGTTGTCGAAGTTCAGATCCGGTTGGTGGCTGAAGAAGCGGTGCCAGAAGTACTGGCCCGCCACCTCATCCCAGGTCCAGTTGGACTTCTCGGTGTCGGTGAAGATGATGCGTGTGCCGCTGTAGAGCGTGGGGTCGTCGCTCCAGACGTAGAAGTTGCGGTCGGGCGAGCCCTTGGGCGCCTGGCGCGCGGCCTGGAACCAGGGGTGCTGGTCCGATGTGTGGTTGACCACCAGTTCGGTGATGACGCGCAGTCCCCGGCGGTGCGCCTCGGCCACGAAGGCGCGAAAGTCGTCCAGCGTGCCGTAGGACGGATGCACGCTCTCGTAATCGGCCACGTCGTACCCGTCGTCGCGCAGCGGCGAAGGGTAGAAGGGCAGCAGCCAGATCGTGTTGACGCCCAGTGACTGCACGTGATCCAGGTGCGCGGTGAGGCCGCGGAAGTCGCCGATGCCATCGCCATTGCCGTCGGCATAGGCCTTGATGTGCAGTTCATAGACGACGGCGCCCTTGTACCAGAGCGGGTCGTTTTCGAGTGCGCCCTGGGCCGTGACCAAGGCGGCGTCGACTTCGCGGACAGCGCTCATGCTCTCGGGTCTTCAGACGCTTCGAGCATCGGGGGCCGGGGCTCTGGTCCATCCCGCAGTCACCTTGCCGGAAGTCGGGACGTACATTTGTACAAATCATAGATCGAGCTTACCCTGCGCTTCTTGAACCTGTCCAGTTTGGCGCTAGGCCACCGGCCCTGGCCACGAAGGAGCAATGATGAAGTTCAGAACCGCACTCGTCCTCTTGATGCTGGCTGCGGTGTCCGTCTTTGCCCTGGTCAACTGGGCGGCATTCACGGCGCCCACCCCCCTGTCGCTGGGCTTCTTCGAGTTCCAGGCACCGCTGGGCCTGGTGATGTTGGTGCTGACCGGCGCTGTCAGCGGCCTGCTGCTGGTCTACATCCTGATGCAGCAGGCTGGCGTGATCCTGGAGGCGCGGCGCTATGCCAAGGAGTTGACCGCACACCGGGAACTGGCCGACAAGGCGGAGGCGTCGCGCTTCACGGAACTCAAGGCCTTTCTGGAGACCGAGTTGAGGCGCATCGAAGCACAGAACGCCGCGGGCACGCGCGAATTGGCCGCGCGCATCGACCAGCTGCAAGGCAGCATGAAACAACTGGCCCGCTACTGACCGGGTGCGAGCTGGTGCATCAGCTGACCGAGGCCTGCACGGCCGCCGCGGATCCGACCACAGCGGAACCACCGGTTCCTCGTGCATGGGCTACTCGCCGCGCAGCGATGGCAGCAGTGCCAGCATGCGCTCCAGCAGCATCGCCATCTCGCTGGGGCTGTCCAGGAAGAAGCGGGCAGCGGAATGCCGTTCATTGCGGCCGATGCGGATGGTCAGCCAGTGCGGCGGGGCCGACTCGAAGACCGGCTCGTCGTTGACGTCGTCGCCGGCAAACACGGCACCGTCGGCGCCACAGCGGGCCACCAGGTCGTGCACTGCATTGGACTTGTCCGGCGCGTTGCGCGGCACGATGTTGACCACCATCTTGCCGCCGAACATGCGCCAGGCCGCAGCCGGCGGCGAAAGCACTTCTGCGATCAGCGCCAGCGCCCGCTCGCGTTGGCGCGACAAGCGGTAATGCAGGGCCAGCGAGGCACCCTTGTCTTCGATCACCACGCCGGCCTCAGCCAGTTGCGCATGCCGGGCTCGCAGACGCTCGCGCAAGGGTACAAGTGCGCCGGCGAGCGCGTTCGCAGCCGCCGGGTCGAGGGGGTCTTCGGCACCGTGGTTGCCGACGATGTAGCGCGGCTCGAATCCGAGCCGCCCGCGCACATCGGCCACCGTGCGGCCGGTGACGATGGCCAGCGGCAGCTGCGTGGCCAGCGCCTTCAGGCGCGCCGATACCGCCTGCGAAATGCGCGCGTCCTCGGGCCGAACGACGATGGGCGCCAGTGTGCCGTCGAAGTCGAAGGCCAGCAACGGGCGCTGGCGCAGCGCGGCGGCCAGGGCGGCCTCACCGTCGTGGTGAAACAGGTGCTGCATCGGTTGGCGTACTGCTGCTGGCGCCCGGGTCAATGGGGCTGGTGGCTGCGCACCCGCGCTTCGATGCGGGCGCGCAGCCGCCAGCGTCCGGCATCGGCGAGCATGCGGCCAGCCCAGCGGAAGACGTTGAATTCGCGCACCGTGCTGCGCAGGCTGGCCATGCGCTCGCGCTGCTCGGCCGCGGGCATGGTGGCGGCCTGGTGCAGCGCATCGGCCGTCTCCTCGACGTGGTACGGATTGACGATCAGTGCCTCCGAGAGTTCACGCGCCGCGCCCGCAAAGCGGCTCAGGATCAGCACACCCCGCAGGTCGTCGCGTGCGGCGACGAACTCCTTGCACACCAGGTTCATGCCGTCGTGCAGGCTGGTCACCATGCAGATGTCGGCGGCGCGGAAGAGCTCCATCACGGCGTCGTGCTCGTGGTGCTGAGCCAGCAGATGCACGGGCTGGTAGCCGTCGCGGCCGAAGCGCTGGTTGATGCGCTGTGTGACGCGTTCGACATGCTCCTGGAAGCTGCGGTACTCGTCCAACGCGCTGCGCGTGGGTGCGGCGACCTGGACGAAGACGAAGCGGCCAACCCATGTCGGCCACTTCTCGAGCAGCCGCTCCACAGCGTTGAGCCGCTCCAGGATGCCTTTGGTGTAGTCGAAGCGGTCCACGCCCACCGCCAGGCACAAATCGTCAGGCAGGCCCAGCCGGTCGACCACCCGCTGCCGGCATTGCGCCACGGGGGCCCAGGCCGCCACCTCGGCAGTGCCGGGCCATTCGATCGAGATCGGGTAGCTCTCGACCAACGTCTCCTTTTCCTGAAAGGCAATGGTCGAGTGCTCGTGCTCGATGCGCGCCTCGAGATAACGGTCGACCGTCTCGATGAAGTTCTTGCAGTGGTAGCGCGTGTGGAAGCCCAGGATCGTGCTGCCCAGCATGCCCTGCAGGATCTCGCGCCGCCATGGGCAGATGCCGAAGGATTCGGGGTTGGGCCAGGGGATGTGCCAGAAGGTCAGGACGGTGGCCTGCGGTAGCTTCTCGCGGATCATGGCCGGCAGCAGCGCGAAGTGGTAGTCCTGCACCAGCACCACTGGGTCTTCGCCGCGCGCTTCGGCCACTACGGCGTCGGCAAAGCGCTGGTTGATCGTGCGGTAGGCAGCCCAGTCCGATTCGCGGAACACCGGCCGCACGTGCGCCACGTGGCACAGCGGCCACATGCCTTCGTTGGCGAAGCCGTAGTAGTAGCCCTGTTCCTCCTCGGCCGTGAGCCAGATGCGGCGCAGCCAATAGTCGTCGTGGCCAGGCGGCACGAGCACGCGGTCGTTGGCATCGACCACCTCGCGGTCGGCACTGCCGCTGCCATGCGCCACCCAGGTGCCGGAGCACGCACGCATCACCGGCTCGACCGCGGTCACCAGGCCGCTGGCAGGGCGTTTGACGACGACGCCGTCGGCGCCGCGCTCGTGGATATAGGGCTCGCGGTTGGAGACCACGATGACCTGGTCTCCGCTGAGCTGGGTGCGCAGCAGCGTGCGCAGGCGCTCGGCGGTCCATTCGGCGTCGGGGCCTTGCGCTCGCCGGTACTCGTCCTCCATGTCGCGCAGCCGCGCGCGCAGGTCAGCGGCGAAGGGCGCCAGTTCCGGCGGTGTCGTCAGCAGCGGGCTAAGCAGACCTTCGCCGCGCATCAACGCCCGCGTGCCGTTGACCCAGCCACGCCAGCTGAGCTGCGCCACCACCACGGTGATGAAGGCGATCACCAGGCCCAGCGCGGTGATCAGGCCGATGAGGTAGTTGCGAGTGTCCTGGCTGCGGCGCTCGATGAAACTCAGGTCGTGCAGCAGCACCATGCGGGCGACCAGCACCGGGGCCGGGATCTCGGCCGCGGCCGCGGGCGGCGTGGACGCCGCCTGAGCCGCCTGAGCCGCCTGAACCGCGCGCCGCGCTGCTGCGGGCTCGACAATCGGCACTTCAGCTGGCGGCGGCGGCGGCGGCGGAGGTGGTCCCATGATCTCCTGTACACCCACATGCACGGCGCCACCCGCCAGGGCCAGGCGCGGCTCGGCGTCGCGGGCGCGCACAAGCGCGGTGGCGCAAGTCAGGTCGCCTGGAAAGCGCTCGGTACTGACGAGCAGCGCGCCCTCCGGGCTGCACAGGCCCAGCGCGAAAAGGCGTTCGTCCTGCGCTGCACGATCAAGCAGCGAACGCAGTCGCTGCGGCCGCTGCGTGGACAGCGCCTCGACGACCGAGTCCGACAGCGCGTTGGCCACCAACAGCCCACGGCTGTTGAGGTCGCGGCTGAACCAGCGCAGCGTGACCTGGTCCATCAAGGGCACGGCCAGGTACGACGCGGCCACCAGGGTGGCCCCCAGCGGCAACAGGAAGCGCAGTTGCAGGCGCAGCGTCTTCACGCTCGCACCTGCCGTGCCAGCAAGGCGTCAGTGCGCCGGAACATGGCCTTCATGAGTTTTCCAGCTATATTTTGACAAATGTATACCGGACCATCGGAATGCAGCATGAACAAGCCAACCTTCAGCTTGAAGTTGCGCTGCCAGCGCAGTAGCGACATGTCGACTCGCCGGGAGCGGTCTCGATGAGCAAGTTGCAGGACTCGCTCGGTGCGCTTGCCGCGCAGTGGCAGGGCGTCGGCTTCCTTCTGGTCGCCGGACTGCGCATCGTCGGCATCCTGATGGGCGCTTGGGTCCTGATCGCCATCGCGCAGCGCGCCATCCGTGGTCTGCGCGTGCGCATCGCCAGCCGGCTGGACGACCGCGAGGCGGTGAAGCGGGCCGAAACGCTTGGCCGCGTGTTCAGGTACATGGCGTCGGCAGTGATCTCGGCGCTGGCCGTGATGCTGGTTCTCGGTGAACTCGGGGTCAGCGTCGCGCCCATACTGGGGGCGGCCGGCGTGGTGGGTCTGGCGGTGGGCTTCGGCGCACAAAGCCTGGTCAAGGACTACTTCACCGGCTTCTTCCTCCTGCTGGAGAACCAGATCCGCCAGGGCGACGTGGTCAAGCTGGGCGATCACGCCGGCCTGGTGGAGGAGGTGACCTTGCGCTATGTGCAGCTGCGCGATTACGACGGCCATGTGCACTTCGTGCCGAATGGCAGCATCACGACGGTGGTGAACATGGCCCGCGGGCATGCACAAGCGGTGGTGGACGTGGGCGTCGGCTACGCCGCCGATCTCGACACCGTGATGACGCTGATGCACGAAGTGGCGGCCGAGCTTCGGCGCGACCCGGCGCACGCCGCACGCATCCAGGCCGACCTGGAAATGGCGGGCGCCGAGCGCTGGGCCGACTCCTCGGTGGTGCTGCGCGCGCGTTTGCGCGTCGCGCCGCTCGAACAGTGGACGGTGCGTCGCGAATACCTGCGCCGGCTGAAGAGCGCCTTCGATCGGGCTGGCATCGAGATCCCCTTCCCCCAGATGACCTTGCATGTGGCCTCGCCGCAGACCGCCGCAGCATCCGAGCCCTTGACACCTTTGCGTGGCGCCTCGTAGCCCGGCCATCACTTCTTCCCGCACACCGGGCAGTGAATTCCCTTGGCTCGAAACCGACCTCAGGGAAACCCTCTGATCCATTGTCATACCGTCTTACATTTGTCAGAATGTAGTTGGGTCCGCGCTGGCGTCGTGCGCGCCCAAGCCTCGTATCCATTGGAGACCTGACCATGAGCCAACACCAGACATCCACCATCGTGGTCACTGAGTGTCGTGCTGAGAGTATGGTAGTGCCGCTGGGCCTCTATCCATGACCAGAGGCATTTCAGTCTTCGTGGTGGCCTTGGGCGCCGCCGGGCTCATCGCGTTCGCCACCGGTCTGTTCGAATCGAAGCGCGATGCGGCGACACGGCCGGTCGCGCTATCGGCAACTGCCTTGGTGCCCGCCGCGAGTCCCTCGGCAATTCCGGATGAGGCGGCGTGGATGAATCTGAACACATGGCAAAGAACGACGCTACTGCCCCTCGAGGCAGCGTGGCCGGGGCTTGACTCGGTCAACAGGCAACGTTGGTTGGCAGTGGCCGAGCAGATTCGGCGGCTTTCGCCGGAGGCACGAGCCCGTGTTCAGATGCGCATGGTCGAATGGGCGAAGCTATCGCCCAAGGAGCGAGCGCAGGCGAGACTCCGGTGGGTCTACGCGAATCGTGTGCCGGCCGCCAAGCGCAACGACCTCTGGAAAATATACCAACTGAGCCCTGCTGCGTCTGCTGCAAAGGCGAAGTCGCCGGCGGACGTGCGCATGGTCGGGCCTGCCATGGCGCAAGTGAAGCCGGGCGCCACGACCGTTCCGCTCACGCAACTGTTCCACCCCGCAACCATCGAAGCCGAAAGAGGCCCGGCCGCCGCACCCAGTTAGAGCAGCAGGAAACAACGCCGCGACCAGGTCCATCGTCGATGACCGTGATGTTGGCCGACAACTCTCTCCGCCGGTCGGTCCCATGAGCAAGATCCCCACCGACCTCACACGCTTCATCCTGACGAGCATCCCGTCCGTGCCGCACATGGAAGCGGCGCTGCTGATGCACGCGCAGCCAGACGAAAGCCGCAGCGCTGCCGAGATCGCTTCGCGCCTTTTCGTGTCGGAGCAGAAGGCGGTTGATCTGCTGCGGACCTTGTGCGCCGCCGGCATCCTGGTGTGCGCTGATGACCAGGTTTCGCGCTATCGGTTTGAGCCGGGCAACCCGGCGCTCGATGGGCTCTTGACTGCGCTGGCCCAAGCGTATGTCAGTGACCTGATTGGTGTGACGGAACTGATCCACAATGCAACTCAAAAGAACGCCCACCGCTTCGCAGACGCATTCAAGCTGAGAAAGGGCAGGTGAGTGGCCAAGGTTGTCTATCTCCTGTGCGCCATCACGGCCGTAGCCTGCACATGGTTGCTGCTGCGAGCCTATCTGAGGACACGCGCGCGGCTGCTGTTGTGGAGCGCACTGTGTTTCGGCGGCCTGGCCGCGAACAACGTGCTCCTGGTGCTGGACCGACTCGTGCTCACCACGCAGGATCTGTCGACTTGGCGGCTGGGCATCGCGATAGCGTCGATACTGCTGCTGGTAACAGGATTGATCCTTGAGGGTGACCAATGAGGAGCGTCCCATGAACCCTGTGCTGCTGGGTGGCATCGCCGTGGGATCGTTCATCGCCGGGCTCTTCTTCCTGCGCTATTGGCTCAGCACGCGCGACCGATTCTTTCTGTTCTTCATGCTGTCGTTCTGGATCGAGGCGGGAAACCGCCTCGACATGGCGTTCAAGAGCTCTTGGAACGAAGACGACTCGCCAGTGCATTACCTCGTCCGCCTCGTGACCTATGGGCTCATATTGATCGCCATCTGGGACAAGAACCGGCCTGGAAGGGGTTAGCCGAACCGATACTCTCTACACCCAGTCGGCCTCACAACACCAACTTCGATCAACCAAGCCGACGCGACCACTTCCGCAGGTCTCTTCAGAATCGCGTCGTCAAGGTAGTGAGCCATACGGGCGAGATGTCGACAAGCCAGGCTTCCAGCGGCCTGTCGGCCCCGGTGAGGATGAGCAAGGCGATGGCCAGCATGATTGCGCCCAGAGCCGCCTTGCCCACCTTGCCGGCCTGCATGAGCTGGCCTCTCACTTTCAGCATGGCTGCCCTGGATACATAAGCCAGGCCGATCACTGGCAGGGCGGCCCCGATTCCGAAGATGCCCATCAGCAAGGCGACCTGCGGCAAATGCGAACCCTGGCTGCCCAGGACGATCGCCGCGCCGAGCGTCGGACCTACGCACGGGCTCCAGACGACACCCAAGGCCAGGCCAATGGTGAACTGGCCCTTGAGCCCGTCGAGGTTGAGTCTGGAAACGAAGGCGTTGCCGGCGTCGCCGATGCCGGCAGTCGCCCAGGCAAAACGCTGCTGCAGGCTGGCCGACATCAGCACCACTCCGAGCAGGCCCAGGACGACGGCCCCGACACCACGAAAGGCAGAGGCATCGACACCGATGGCAGATCCCGCCCAGGCGATCGTGGTTCCGATGAGCGCGTAGGACAGCGCCAGGCCACCCGCCAAGGCCAGCGGCGCCCTCGGGTGGGCCGTCGCTGCCGATGTCAACAAGATCGGCAGGATCGGCAGCACGCACGGTGACAGCGTGGAGAGCAGCCCAGCAAGCAGGCCGAAGCCGTAGGCGCCGAGCCCGAACGCCATCAGTTGGCCGCCTTCTTGAAGAGTGCCTCGATGCCTGCAGCGGTGGTGTCGCCGACCGAGCGGCCCGTTTCCTTGCCGCCCTTGAAGGCGATCAGAGTGCTTTGCATGCCGACCTTGAATGCCTTGAGCACCGGCTTGTCGGCGTCGAAGTCGACGGTCAGCACCACGACATCCTTGTAGGCGCCTTGCTTGAGAAGGCCGTCGACGATGGGCTTCTGGGCCTTGCAGGTCGGGCACCAGGTGGCGGCCACGTCGACGATGACCGGTTTGCCCTGCTGGGCGAGCTTGTTGAACTCCTGCTGGCTGAACACCCTGGGCTCCGCAGCCGAGGCGAGGCCGGCAGCGCAGGCCAGCGAGAGGAAGGCGAGGGTCTTGCGGATTTCCATGGGTACTCCGGTGTGGATGGATGGATGCTGCACTTTTAGTGGGCCGAACGCCGGCATCGGCAGGCTCGGATTCCGCGTTCTCGCAGATCATTCCCCACTCTTGGTCGACAAACAACGGCATTCCTTGCACAAAGATGCGCAGCACCCTCAACGAGATCCGCGGGCCGGACCCAGGCCCGGTCGACTCAAGACCGTTCAGTTGGCGGCCAGGCCTACCGCCGTGGCCGGTAGGTCACCCACCAGTGGCTGTGCTTCAAGTGCACCGTCGGCCCCAATCGTGAAAGCCGAGATCGTCGCCGTGCGGCCATTGCGCACGTACAACTGGTGCCCGTCAGGCGAAACCGCGGTGTCGGCCGGGGCCGACCCGCTGCCGGTGTCGCCGGCCACAGCCTCGACCAGTTGGATCTTGCCGGCAACACCAATGCGGTAGCTGCTGACCGAACTGCTGCCGGTGTTGGCGACGTAGGCATAGCGACCGTCCGGCGTCACCGCCACCCAGCAGGCTGCCGATTGTGTGTCCGCCACGCCGGGGCTCACGAGAACCGGCCGCCCGGGGTCCTGCGGCGCGAAGCGGTAGGACGATACGGTACTGGCGCCGTCCGCGCCTCCGGCGGCCTCGGTCACCACCAGATTGTTGCGTCGGTTGAAGGCAAAGCCGAACGGCGTGAGACCTGACGACGCCGTGACCACCATGCTGCCCAGGCTGCCGTCGCCGTTCACGGCGTAGCTTGTCAGCTTGTTGGTGTTCTTTTCGCTCACGACCAGCGCGTCGCCACGGTCGCTGAGACCCACTTGCGCCGGCCCGGCACCGCCGGAAACCGACAGGCCGCCGACACCGCCAGCAATCGGCTGCAGGCTGCCGCGTGCGTTGCGGAAGCCAACGACGTTGCCCGCGGCACCGTCGTTCAGCACGTAGACCACGCCACCCTGTTCGGTGACGCTGATCGGGTGTTGACCACCGGATGCCACCACCGACGCCAGGCGCAGCGCCTGTGGCCGCAGTTCGAACGTGGTGACGCTGTTGCTGCCGGCATTGACGACGAAAACGAAGCGGCCGTCGCCGCTGATCGTGACCGCGCCTTGCGAGCCGAGCCCCGCGCCACTGCCCAGGCCACCGGTGCCGGTGCGGGTCAGCAAGGCCAGCGTGCCGTCGGCGCCGCGGGCATAGACCAGCAGTTCGTTGCCCGAGGCCGAGTTGCTGCTGGTGAAGACCATGCCCGACCGCAGGCCGTCGTCGTCGTAGGAACGGGCTGACGCCGTGCCGGCGGCTGCCAGGGCGAGAGCGATGGCGGTGAGGGTATGGCGGCGAGTGAGCTTCATGGTCGTGTTCCGCGGTGGGAGTGGTTGGGGCGGCCAGTTTCGGCAGCACCGCCAGCGACTTCATCACGGCAAAGTCACCAATTCGTCGCCATCCTCGATCGCGACGCCGGCAAGGATTCGTTGAGAGCATCGTGATGGTTTCGTGAGGACTCGGCGCGACCGCGGCCCGACACTGCCATGACACCTCACTCCCCAGGACACCGACATGAACCGCATCTTCAGTACCCTGCTGGCCGCCTGCTTCAGCCTCGCTGCAGTCACCGCTTTCGCCGCCGACGACATGGCCAAGGACGGCATGAAGAAGGACGGCATGGCCAAGGACGAGATGATGAAGAAGGACGCCATGGCGAAGGACGGCATGAAAAAGGATGCCATGAAGCACGACGGCATGAAGAAGGACGCGATAAAGAAGGACACGATGGCCAAGGACGCCATGATGAAGAAGGACGAGATGAAGAAGGACGCCATGAAGTCGGACGAAATGAAGAAGTGACACCGGCTCGAGTGGCGTAAGGAAAACGGCGGCGCGGCGACCAACGCAAGGGCCGGCGCCGCCGGCCACTGGGACCTCTGGATGCACCCGCCACCGTGATCGCCCCGACCGCCACCAAGAGCATCCTCGTGGTCGAAGACGAGCGCGACATCGCCGAACTCGTCGCGCTGCACCTGTCCGAGCTGCCGGCGCAGGTGACGCTGGCGCACGACGGACCGCGCGGCCTGGAGCTGGCACTGGCGCGGCACTGGGACGCGATCGTGCTGGACCTGCGCCTGCCGGGTCTGAACGGCCTGGACCTGTGCCGAGCGGTGCGGGCGCAGACCGCGCACATGCCGATCCTGATGCTCACGGCGCGCGGCAGCGAACTCGACCGCGTGCTCGGGCTCGAGCTCGGTGCCGACGACTACCTGACCAAGCCTTTCAGCGTGCTGGAACTGCAGGCGCGCGTCAAGGCTCTGCTGCGCCGTTCGGCGCTGAGTGGAACGCCGGCGCCCGATGTGGACACGCCCAGCACCATCGATTGCGGGCCATTGCGCATCGACCGCAACCAGCGCAGGGTCTGGGTCGATGGCGGTGAAGTCGTGCTGACGCCACGCGAGTTCGACCTGCTGTGGCACTTCGTGCGCTCACCTGGCCGTGTGTTCACGCGCAGTGAACTGCTCGCCGACGTCTGGGGCTACGGCCATGACGGCTACGACCATACCGTCAACAGCCATATCAACCGCTTGCGCAGCAAGCTCGGTGATGAGCGCGCGGCCGCGGCCTACATCCACACCGTCTGGGGCGTCGGCTACCGCTTCGAGGTTCGGTCTTGAACGCCGCCAGGCGGCCTTTGCACCTGCGTGCCGCGCTGGTCGCGATACCGCTGCTGCTGGTGATGTGCTCGGCGATGTGGTTCACGGTGCGCCACTACGGCGCGCTGGCGGCGCTGGAAACCACGCAGCGCATGAACCTGGGACTGGCGCGCTACATCGTCGACCACCGGACGACCGGCCTCATCGGCGCTGCCGGCCAACCCGATCGAGCGCAGATGAAGGAACTGGCACAGCAGGTGATGATGATCAACCCGGCAGTCGAGGTCTATCTGCTCGACCGTGGCGGCCGGGTGCTGGCCCATGCGCTGGACGGCCTGGCCGGTTCCGATCCGGTGGGCCGCAGTGTCGATCTGGCGCCAGTGCGTAGTCTGGTGGCCGGCGGCGGAACCCTGCGTCTGCCCTTGTTCGGCGACGACCCGCGACGCGATGGGCAACGTACCATCGTCTCGGCGGCACCCATCCGCTCCGGCGCGCACGACGTCGGCTTCCTCTACATCGTTCTCGATGGCCAGGGCCAGCGTGGTGTCTCCGCCAGCCTGGCGAATTCCGAGTCGCTGCGCGAGATCACGGCCGCGCTGCTGCTCGTTACCGCGATGGCCGCAGGCATCTTCGTGCTGGCGTTGCGCAAGCTCACACGACCATTGCGCGATCTGGCGGCCGAGGTCGAGTCGTTCCGCGGTGAGCCGGCCGCGGTCAGCGAGCGCCAGGCCGGCGACGAGATCGACGTGCTGCGCGCCGCCGTTCGCGCGCAACAGCAACGCATCGCCGAGCAGTTCCGACGCCTGGAAGAAGGCGACCGGCAACGTCGTGAGTTGGTCAGCAGCATTTCGCACGACCTGCGCACGCCGCTGTCCAACATCCGCGGTTATGTCGAAACGGTGCTTCTGCGCGGCGACGGCCTGGACGTCGAAGCCCGAACGCAACACCTGGGCACGGCGCTGCGCCACGCCGAACTGCTGGGCAAGCGCATCCGCGACCTGTTCGAGTTGTCGAAGCTCGATGCCGGGCGCATCGAACCGCAGGCCGAAATATTTTGCCTGGCGGAGTTGCTGCAGGACGTGGTGCAGAACTACCAGTTGGCCGCCCAGCAGCGCGGCGTGCGGCTGGCCCTGGCCGAGCACAGCCACAACAAGGCACCGGTCTCGGCCGACATCGCCCTGATCGAACGCGTTCTGCAGAACCTGGTCGACAACGCGTTGCGCTACACGGCGGCCGGCGGCGAGGTAACGCTGTCGATTTGCGCCCATGGCCGGCAGTACGAGATCAGTGTTGCGGACACCGGTCGCGGCATCGCGCAGGAGCACCTGCCGCACATCTTCGAACGCTACTGGCGCGCCGGCGACGCCGAAGAATCGCAGCCCGGCACCAGTGCGGGCCTGGGGCTGGCCATCGTCAAGCGCATCCTCGACTTGCACGGCAGCGTGGTGCGCGTGCAATCCGAACTGCGCCGCGGCACCCGCATCGAGTTCTCGCTGCCGCAGGTGGCTTGACGGCTGCGAAGCGCTCGAACCGAATTCGATCGGCGTCAACTTGCATTCTTCAGCCGCTGGACTTCAGCTCGCAGCGGCGCGACGAATTCCTCGATCTCGGCTTTCGTGAATCGGGGCGTGATGTGTTGCGGGCAGTTCCAGTCATAGCCCTCAATGCTGATGAGCACCGCTCGCTCGACGCGTGGACCCAGCGCCAGATCGCCGGGCATCTGCAGGCGAGCAATCAGCGCAGGATCGGCCTTGGCGTCGACCAGTCGTGCACGACCCAGGATCTTCAGGCGGCGCTGGTTCGCGTAGTCCATCAACAGGATCGACACCCGGTCGTTGCCGAGCAAGTTGCCGACGCTGATGTATTGCACATTGCCTCGGAAGTCCGCATAACCGATGGTCTTCGAATCGAGAACCTTCAGGAATCCGGCCGGTCCTCCACGGTGCTGCACATAGGGCCAGCCCGACTCACCCACGGTTGCCTGGTAGAAGGCATCGCGCTGATGAATGAACTCGACCTCGCGTGCGCTCAGCGCATCGCGCCGGTCGTCAGTCCGATCCGGCACCGCATGGGCCGAGCGCGTTCCCATGCGATCCTGCACCACCCTGACCGTGGGCGTGAAGACGATGTCGTAGTAGGCGCGGCCCATCTCAGAAGCCCCCAAGGGCAAAGCACCCACGTGCGCCATCGACGCCCCAGGTGTTGCTGCGGTGGCAGAGATTGGACGGGACCATTCGATCTCCGGATGACGAGGAATCGATCATTGAGTGGCTGCAGCAAATGCAAGGGCACGGCTACTTTCGTTGAAGTCGGCGCTACGGAGAAGCGGCGCGAGGCTCAATTCATCCTTCTCCGCGATGGAACAGTTCACAGGCCTGCGTAGCCATCGAACCCGAAGGGCGTGGCCCGACTTCACCTGGAGCAAAAGAGGCCGGGTCTGAACTGCGCATTCTTCTGCCGAGCGAAACGGTCTCTTGAACATGACGTGGATTCCGAATCGGACTGAGGTCAAGGACAGTGCCGCCATTCGCTGCGGGTGCAGTGAATGCATGCAACCTCAACTGATGTCCAAACAAGGAAACACGCCATGTCCCGTATCAGCATTCCCACCGTCGAAACTTCGGTCGAAGCGGCCAAGCCGCTGCTGGCTGCGGTCAAGCAGTCGCTCGGCGTGGTGCCCAACCTGATGAAGCTGGTGGGCCACAGCCCTGCCGCGCTGGAAGGCTACCTGTCGCTCAACGCGCCCTGGGCAAGGGCAAGCTCGACGCCAAGCTGCGCGAGCGCATCGCCCTGGCCGTGGCCGAGTACAACGGCTGCGACTACTGCCTGTCGGCACACGACTACCTGGGCCGCAACGTGGCCAAGCTCAGCGGCAGCGAGATCGACGCCGCGCGCGACTTCCACTCGGAAGACCCGCGCGCGGATGCCGCACTGCGTTTCGCCCGCCGCGTGACTGAACTGCGCGGTCGCGTGTCCGACGACGACCTGAGCACCCTGCGTGATGCCGGCTTCGATGACGCCAGCACGGTCGAGATCGTCGTCACGGTGGCGCTGAACGTGCTGACCAACTATGTCAACAACGTGGCCCAGACCGACATCGACTTACCCAAGGTGAGCGCGAAGTCGGGCGCCTGACCCCCGGTCACGCAGCCGCCGTCAATACCCCATTCCATTGAACCTAGAAACAGCAGTTGGCCCTACCCGGCGAGCGCTGGAGGCGGAGTTGGAAGCGCCGTCTGGCCGACGATTCGCTGGCAGATGTAGCCCAGCAGCGTCGCCCAGCGATCGATCTTGGGCAACTGCTCCGCAGCTCGCCTGACGTACTGGATCGCCGCATGAACATTGGCGATCATCGATTTGATCAAGCCCACTTCAGCATGCATCGGCGTGAGGTACAAGGTGGTCTGATTGCCGCCGCTGGTAGCGCGACCCACAGCCGCCAACAGCAGGGGCCGGCTCGTCAGCGCCTCGCGGCGCGCAGTCGGATTGGCCGCCCGCACGTACCAACTCCACCAGTTGTAGACCAATGCCACGGTACGCGCCGTAATTTGGCTGCGATGCATGTCCTTGGTCGTGAAGCCGCCCCAGCCCCATTGGTTCTTCAATTCGTCGAAGCCGTTTTCGCAATCGCACCGATCGCGATACAACTGCCCGATCGCCGCAATCTCGTACTCGGCGTTGGTCACCAGCACCGTGTATTCCCACAACTGCGCGTTGTCCTCGACGCTGTCGTGCGGCAGGGCCAGCACCAGTTGTCCATCGTCGCGCTTGGCCGTCACCGCAATGTCTTGCTTGATACGCCGGCGCAGCACCACCACACGTCGTGCCTTGCTCCAGCCGCTCAATCGAATGCTGTCCTCAATGGTCTGCCAGCCCTGCGTGGAATCGCTGGCGCGGCCCCAGTCTTCGCGCTTGAACAAGCGCTCGATCAGCCGCTTGACATTGCTCGTCTTGCGCAGCCGCAAGAGGTAGGGCAGGCCTCGCTCCTCGCAGATGTCGATGATGTCCTCGTTGCCGTAGCCACAATCGCCTCGCAGCAGTGCTGGCTTGCGGTCCCCCAACTCATCGAGCAGCCGCTTCAAGGGCGCCTTCGCGTGACCCGAGGTGTGTTGCTTGCCCGACGTGAGCACGGCATCGAGCACCAGCCGCAGGTTGCCGATCCAGAAGGTGTGCAGCACATGGCTGGACCGTCCCGGCTTGTGTGGGTTGTAGCCCACCTCGGCGCCTTCCTGGTGGCCATACAGCGGCTTGATCGTCGCATCCAGATCCAATATCCACGGCCGATTCAGCGAATCGCGCACGCTGTCCATCAGCGATTGCCGCATCCACTTATCGCTGGCCGCCGATTCCATGGCCTTCAATGCACGACGGACAGAATCTTCGCTGACCACGCCATCCATTCCCAATGCCTGTGCTGCCACGGAATCACCGCGAATGCCGGCAATGTGCGCGTAGCGTTTACTGCCCGACAAGATGCCCAGCATCAAGGTGCCCAATACGTCGCGTTTGCTGCTGGCATTGGGGCTGCTGTAGTTCAACGGGCAACCATCTACCCAGCGGTCGAAGACACCGGCAGTTGCCAGGAACTCGGCGAAGAACACCAACTGACCGTGCGGCGTCGCCCGCGCGGTCTCGTCCCACCGAACGTGCATGCGGCCGCCCATCGTCTGGACCACCATCGCTTCCTCGCTGGCCAAAGCCAGCGCCGACTTGCTCGACTTTTTACGTTCACCCATCCGGTGAGTCTCCCAGATCAACGTAACCACGCGCCAGCGTTGAGGAAACCGGTTCGGGCGGCGCGTCAACTGCTGGACTTAGGTTGAAAGCACCATCATGAAAGTCACATCCCCGTTTTGCCACACCTTGGTGGCGTCACTCATATCAGCAGCCATGCTCACGTTGACTGCCACGCCCGCACTGGCGGCAGAGTCGATGGCCATGACTGGGCCGGCGGCAGTCAACATCAGCTACAGCAGCATCAAGGTGGATGGCCTGAAGATCGCCTACCGCGAAGCGGGTGATCCCAAGAGCCCGAAGCTGGTTCTGCTGCATGGCTTTCCGGCCGGTTCGCACCAGTACCGCGAACTCATCCGCTCGCTGGCCGGCAAGTTCCACGTGATTGCCCCTGACTACCCCGGCTTCGGCGAGAGCGATATCCCGGATCCGGCCACCTACAGCTACACCTTCGAGGGCATTTCCAACACCGTCGAACACTTCCTCGCAGCCAAGGGCTTCGACCACTACGGCCTGTTCGTGCAGGACTACGGCGGCCCCGTGGGCTTCCGCATCGTGGGTCGCAACCCCAAGGCCCTCGACTGGCTGGTCGTGCAGAACAGCAACGCCTACGAAGTCGGTTTCACCGCGGCCTGGGACGGCTTCCGCGGCGCGCTTTGGAAGAACCGCTCGCCAGAGACGGAGAAGCCGCTCGCCGGTTTCCTGACCAAGGAAGCCATCAAGGGCATCTACCTGCACGGCGCCGAGAACCCCGAGCGCATCAGCCCCGACAACTGGGAATCGGATGCGTCCTACATGCAGCGTCCGAACGCCGTGCGCGTCAACCTGGACCTGTTCTACGACTACCGCACCAACGTCGATCTTTACCCGAAGTGGCAGGCCTACCTGCGCACACAGCAGCCCAAGACCCTGATCTTCTGGGGGCAGACCGACATCTTCTTCACACCGGCCGGTGGGGAGGCTTTCCTGAAAGACCTGCCCAATGCCGAGATGCACAGGCTGAAGGCTGGGCACTTCGCGGTCGAGGACCATCTCGACTACATCTCGACGCAGATGCAGCGCTTCTACGCAGAAAAGGTTGCCGGCGGCAAGAAGATGGCCGCGGGCGACATGTAGGCAGCCCGCTGGGACCCGCGCCCCTCGTCTCCAACGTGCCGGGGGCGCGCGAGCTCGCTGCGCAGCCCGTAGTGAGGCCGACCCCAGCAATTCGACCCGATCAACACCACGCCTTTCCCTGGAGCGCAGATGGCCCGCAATACCAGGTCGCAACTGCTCGCGCCGCTGACGCTGTTCACGACGGCACTGCTGACGACACCGGCCTTCAGTGCGGGGCCGGCGAGCACGAACACGGCCACCAAGGTGGGCTATGTATGCCCGCGCGACCCGGACGGCCAAGTCTTCGAAACGCCTGGCTTCTGTGGCCACGATGAACGCATCAGGAAGGGCACGGGGCTGCGGGTCGCGTTGCTGCTCATTGAGGGTGCGCAACTCATCGACTACACCGGGCCGATGGAGATCCTCGGCCAAGCGGCGGCGACCGTCTTCACCGTGGCACCGACAAAGGTGATGCGCACCTCATCCTTCGGGCTGAAAGTGACGCCCGACTATGACTTCGACGATGCCCCGCCTGCCGACGTGCTGTTGGTCCCCGGCGGCGAGATCAGCGAGATCGTCCTGAATGCGGCCAACAAGGCTTGGCTGGTGAAGCGGGTCGGACACCATCCTGCATGGTCTTGTCGCCCCGGCACTGAAGACATTGCATGCAACGCATCCATTGCTCGCCTACGAACTGCACGCCGGCAATGAAGTGGCCAGCCTCACCCGACGTGATGCCGACATTGCGGTGCGCGCAACCAAGCGCCCGCCGCTGCATCTGGTGGGCAAGCATGTCGGACCGATCCGCGTGGCACTCTATGCCGCGAGGAAGGGTTCGGTCAGGCGCTACGATGATGTGAAATTGGCCGTCGCCGACTGGATTGCCCCCGATGACGCGTTGCCCGAGCACCCTACCGTGCTGTGGCGCAAGAAGCACTTCCCCAAGGCCTCGCCGACCTACCGGGTCAACAGCATCCTGACTGTGATGGAACTCGTGGCGCAAGGCCTGGGTGTCGGCTTGCTGCCCATCTTCCTTGCGCAAGGACACGACGAGTTGCGCGCATTGAGTGCCCCGCTCGACGAGTGTCAGACCGAGCTGTGGCTGCTGGCCCATCCCGAGTCCAGGCACCTCAGAAGAGTGTCGACGGTATTCGGGCACCTGTCCAAGCAGATGGCACTCGCCTGAACCTGCGGTGCGGGCCTTCGGGCCTGCGCATCACTCTTCCCGACCGCGCAATGGTGTCTTGGCATTCAAGGCCATTCCCCATTGAGCGCTGTTCGCTGAAAGTCCAGGTCACACCAGCAAGGAACCGAAAGGGACCAACGCGAAGTGGCTTCAGACAGCAGAACAACCGCCGCCGCGCCTCGTGCACGGCACCGCAACTCAAGGGCCATTGGCCCATCGGAGAATCCGCATGACATCGATCCGCAGTTTCAGTTTGACCTCCTTGGCCCTGGCCGCAGCGCTCAACGCTCTGGCCGGCGCCGCCACCCCGGCGTTGGCCCGCTCTTACGATGAAGAGGGCTTGCGCTCTGGAATGGTCTTCACCAGCAGCAATTCCGCGTCGGGCAACGAACTGCTGGTCTATGCCCGCGGCGCCGACGGCACGCTGGCCTTGCTGACCCGCACCGGCACCGGTGGCCTGGGCAGCGGCGCCGGGCTCGGCGCGCAAGGCGCGGTCACGCTCAGCGGCGACGGCCGTTTCGTCTTCGTCGTCAATGCCGGCAGCAATACCGTCACCACCTTCGAGCTGCGCCCTCAGGCTCTGCACCTGGCGTCGGTGGTGGCCACCGGCGGCGTGCACCCGATCAGCGTGACCGAACAGGGCGGCGTGGTCTACGTGCTGAACGACGGTGCGGCGGGCAACGTCGTCGGCTTCCGAAACGCCCACGGCAGCCTGCAGCCGATCACCGGCGGCGTCGGCGGCCTGTCGGTGTCCGGTGGCGCCGGGGCCGCCCAAGTGGGCCTGAGCGACCGCGGCGACACGCTGGTAGTGAGCGAGAAGAACACCAACAAGCTGACCAGCTACGCGGTGAATGGCGACGGCAGCCTGGGCAGCATGGTCGTCACCGCTTCGCCGGGTATCACACCGTTCGGCTTTGCCTTCAACCGGCGCAACAACCTGGTGGTGACCGAGGCTGCTGGCGGCGCCGCCGGTGCCAGCACGGTGTCGTCCTACCGCATCGTGCCGAAGAACCCGAGCCAGCCGGTGGTCGTGAGCGCGGCCGTGCCGGACACGCAGTCTGCCGCCTGCTGGGTGGCGGTAACGCCCGACGGCCGCTATGCCTACGTCGCCAACACCGGCAGCAGCACGGTCAGCAGCTACCGGGTCGGCGCCGGCGGCCAGATCACGTTGGTCGAAGCAGCGGCCGGCGACACCGGCAGCGGGTCGGCACCGGCCGACAGCGCGGTTTCGGGCGACGGGCGCCACCTGGTCGTGCGCAGCGGCAAGACCTTCACGATCGCGTCGTTCGCCATCGACGCCGACGGGAATCTCGCTGCCGAAAGCACCTTCGCCGGTCTGCCGACGACCGCTGTCGGGATCGCGGCCAACTGATCACCTGGCCCGGCGACGGACACGCTGTTGGTCCGTCGCCAACGCCTTCCGGCGCCCGCTCAGCCTTCCGCCTTCACGACATCACCCACGTTGATCGGGCCGCCAACCAGCACCCGGGCAGTCATGCCGCCATGCCCGCGCATGGCTGCGTAGCCGCCCGGGCCGACGGCCTCTTCCATGCGCGAACAGGGCTGGCAAGGGCCAACGATCTCCAGCAGCGCACCGCCCACCTGCAGCCTGGCATTCTTCAATGCCAACAGGTTGATGCCCGAAACCACGAGGTTGCGACGCAAACCCACGGGATCGACGCGGTCGACGCGCGCCAGCCGGGCGATCACGGCCAGGTGCTCGGCCTGAATGAGTGTGACCTGTCTCGTGGAGAGTTCCGACTCACCGCGCAGACCCAGTCGATCATCTGCGAGCCCGATGCCCGCGATGACCACGGTTCCAGCGACAGTACGCGCCACTTCGCGCGGCGAACCACGAACGATGATGGACTCGACCCGCCCCTCGATCTGGGGCGGCCTGTTGAGGTCGTGAATCGTCTTCATGCGGAGGCTATCGGCAATGCAAGTGGGTGACTGCGATCCCACCCATTGTGCGACGCAAGGCCGAGGCGACGGCCTGAGCAACGAAAAGCAGGCGACGCGACCGCCGGTGAAGCTGGGCTGGGGCATCATGCCCGCATTGCCTGCCCTGAATCGCCCATGCTCGATATCGCCGCGATCTGTCTTGTCATCACCGCCATCCTTGCGTACCTCAACCACCGCTTCATCGGCCTGCCCACCACGATCGGCGTGATGGTCTCGGCGCTGGCCCTGTCCCTGGGCTTGATCGGCCTGGACGCGGCCGGCCTTGCGCATGGCCTGAGGGAGTACGAAGAGTACCTGCTGCGATCGATCGACTTCTCGAACGTGCTGATGCAGGGCATGTTGTCGCTGCTGCTGTTCGCAGGGGCCCTGCATGTGGATCTGAGCGAACTGAAGGCATACCGATGGCCCGTGGCCGCACTGGCCGTCTTCGGCACCCTCCTCTCGACCCTGGTGGTGGGCTACGGGATGTGGTTTGTGCTGCCGCTCGCGGACATGCAACTGCCGCTGACGTACTGCCTGCTCTTCGGTGCCCTGATCTCTCCGACCGATCCCATCGCCGTGATGAGCATCCTCAAATCGGCCGGTGCACCGAAGGAGGTGGAACTGGTGATCGCGGGTGAATCGCTGTTCAACGACGGGGTCGGCGTGGTGATCTTTTCGCTGCTGCTCGGCATGCTGGCCAGTGGAACGCCGCCGACCTTCGGCCAGGGCCTGGTATTGCTGCTTCGAGAGGGCGTGGGTGGCCTGCTCTACGGCGCGGTGCTCGGCTACGCGACGTTCCGCCTGCTCAAGAGTGTCGACAACTACCAGGTCGAAGTGCTGCTCACATTGGCCGCCGTGGTGGGTGGATATGCGCTGGCCAACGAGCTCCATGTATCGGGTCCGCTGGCGATGGTCGTGGTGGGCCTGATCGTCGGCAACCAGGGAAGGGCATTGGCGATGTCGGACACCACGCGCCGCTACGTCGACATGTTCTGGGAACTGCTCGACGAGATCCTGAATGCCGTGCTCTTCGTGCTGATCGGCATGGAGGTCCTTCTGGTGACGTTCACTCGCGGCGAGTTCATCGGCGCGGCCATCGCGGTCGTGGTGACGCTTCTGGCACGGCTGCTCACCGTCGGCTTGCCCGTGGCAATGCTTCCGCGCGCCTTCAACTTGCCACGCGGCTCCTGGGTGGTGCTTTCCTGGGGTGGACTGCGGGGCGGCATTTCCGTGGCCCTGGCGCTTTCATTGGCCACGGGCGCGCACAGGGACATCGTGGTCGCGCTCACGTATGGCGTGGTGGTCTTCTCGATCCTGGTGCAGGGGCTGTCGATCGGGAAGGTCACGCGCAGGGCGCTCACACAGGCTTGAAGCGGGTGACTGGCCACGAACGCCGAGAGCCCCGAGAGCCCCGAGAGCGGCGCCACTTGGCATGCTCGACTCGGGACTCGGACGCGGTCAGCGGGCCCCTGCCAAAGGCGTCGCGATCTCTTTGCGAAACTGCGCCAGGAGGCGCTTCGAACGGCGAAGGTTGACCGGGCCCATGCGCAAGAGGATCTTCTGACCTGCGCTGAGCGACTGCAATTCAGGCTCGTCGAACTCGTAGAGCACCCAGGGCCTCGGGACTGAAATCGGCCCCTGGATCTCGGGCAGATGCACGCGAACCGGCCAGGGTACCTCAGGCGTCGACAGCAGCTGGTCGATGATCTCGAGCAACCGCTGGTCGAATTGGCGACCGGGGTAGCCCAGTTCCACGTACGCCTGTTGAAACTGCGGTCTCAGCGTTCGATACACCTCGGACAGCCGACGCATGTCCACGCTCTCGAAGACCAGAAGAAGGTTTGAATATCTCAGGCCGTTGTCCGCCGCGATCACGCTGTTCCCACCTCGTGATTCGACCTGGAAACGGCCCCCGGTCGGCACGACCGGCCAGACGGAGGACGACACATGTGTGCGACCCAGTCCATCCACCGTCGCGACCACTCGCCGCGCGAAGTCATCGAGCAGGAATGTCTTCAGCGTTGTCTTTGGCCCGAAGAGTTCTCGCATTGCCTTGCCGGCGTCGGCCTCAGGCTCGGCTGTCGGTCGGGTCGGCTCCTCCGTTTCGCGGGGTGCCAACGCCGATGCGCGCGCCGATGGTGGGGCCGGGGCCGGCGGGCTGGCCGAGACGACACTTTCAGTTCCCGACTCCCGCGGCAACGGCCTTGGGGGGGCCAGCAGGGGCAGCAGCCAGCGAGCGCTCGCCCACAACGTGAGGGCAAGGGCGAGCACGACGGCGGCCGCATAGCCGATCCAGGTGACCGACCGCTTGATCACGGGGCCGATCCGGCTTGTCCCGGCGGAAGCGGGCCGGGGACATCGTTGCCGGCCGGCGTCACGTCGTTCCGCGGCAGGCGGTCCAACTGCAGTTGCGCCAGCGTCGCATAGAGAGGCCGAGTCAGCACCCGCGACACGCCGCTGGCGATCAGGGCACAGGCCATCAGGCTCAGCACCATGCCGTGACCATCGACCATCTCCATCACGATGATGAAGGATGTCAGTGGTGCCTGAGTCGCCGCCGCAAGGAAACCCGCCATGCCGAGCGCGATCAGGGTCGCGGCATGGGGGTAGTGGGTGAGCAGCGCGATGTCGTTGCCGAGGGCTGCGCCGATGGCCAGTGAGGGCGCGAAGATGCCGGCGGGTACACCTGAACACGCGCTTACCCAAGTTGCAATGAACTTGAGGACGACGTACACAGCAGGCACGGCCTGCCCGCCTTCGAGCATGGACCTCGTGTACGCGTATCCGCTGCCGAAGGTGGCACCTTCCGTCACGATCCCGATGACGGCAACCGCCAGGCCGCAGCCCATCGCGAACATGACAGGGCGGGTGGCACGCCAACGGCTGAGCCCGTCATTCGACAGGCCGCCGAGCGTGGAGATCAGCAGACGCGCAAAGGTGCCGCCTGCCAAGCCAGCGCAAAGGGCGACAAGCACACCCGGCCAGAACAATGAGAGGCCAAAGTCGACGACCCGGATGACTCCGAAGTAGGTCGAGTTCCCGTAGACCGACACCGCGACCAGACCGGCCAGCAGGATGCCCGCGATGAGCAAGCCGCTGCTGCGCTGCTCGGGTTTGCGGGACAGTTCCTCGATGGCGAACATGACGCCCGCCAGAGGCGTGTTGAATGCGGCCGCGATGCCGGCAGCGCCACCGGCGACCAGCAGGCCATGTTCGGTGACCGCAGCGCGCCGCGGTAGCCAGGTGCGCGCTGCATGCATTACGCCGGCGGCAATTTGCACGGATGGCCCCTCGCGTCCCAGTGACAGGCCTGCAAGCAGTCCCCAAGCGGTCAGGATGATCTTGCCGATGCTCAGCTTGACCGAGACGAACAGGCCGCGATCCTGCAAGCGGACAGACGGATCGACTGCCGCCATCACTTGCGGAATGCCGGATCCCGATGCCCCCGGGAAATGGCGCCGTGTCAGCCAGACGACCGCGCCGGCACACAACGGCGTCCATGCCAGCGGCGCCCACCACCACGCGGTGCGCAGTGCAAAGAAGAGTTCGAGCGCACGTTCGGTCAGCCAGGTGAAGCCAACGACGGTCAGCCCGGCCGCCACTGCGGCGGCAATGACGATCGCGCGCCCCAGCCAGAGTCTCCAATCGGAGAACTCCCGCCGAAAGGCGACGGCAACCCGAAGATCGCCCCTGAGTTGTGGTTGGGCGACGCGATGGACATCATCAGCCGCAGCGCCTGTTCGAGACGGCTCGTTCATGAGCACTGCGACCGATCAGTCAATTTGTCGCCTCGGGCGTGCGAACAGGGCAGGAGGAACCTCCTAGACAGAACCGTGATGAACGTGCGTCCTCAGCTCCGGAATACTATCAGAAGATTTGTGCAAATACAGTCGCGGACGCAGCCATCGAGATGGGCCGGCCTGTCGGCCTTACATCTGGCTCAGCGGAATACTGGCGCCTCGCTCATCGGCCCCGAGGGCCTTGATGAGGATGGCAAGGTCCCGTTCCAATCGCTCCAGCGTGTCCGGATCCAGTCCCGCAAGCGCTTCGGGAAGAACCCCCGTGAACGGCCCTGGGGCGCGCTTCAGTACGCGCGCTCCCGCGGCCAGCAGGTGAAGCATCACGGCCCGGCCATCGCGCTCGTCCTTGCGAACCTCGAGCATCTCCTGTTCCGCCAGTGACCTGACCAGATTGCTGGCGGTGGGCTGTCGCACGTCCATGGCGCGAGCGAGCTCGTTCACACCGATGCCGGGTCGGTCTCGGATGACGCTAAGCGCCCAAACCTGCGCACCGCCCAGGCCGGCCCGCTTTTCCACTTGCTGGAAGTGCGTCTTGACTGTGTTGAAGACAAGGCGGAACTGTCGAAGCACGCGGACTGCGGCGGCAGCATCATCCGTCGCTCGGGGCGCAGCCGCAGCCTTGCGACGGGGAGTAGCAGCTTTTCGGGTCGGCATGGGCCCTGATGATAGGACGGCGAAGGGCGCCCAAAAAAAGGCAGGAGCTCCTGCCAGCGCAGGGCTCCTGAAAGATGGGCTCCGGTGCCCGCTTGCAGTCGAGGACACGACTCAGGTGCGCAAGTATATTTGTCTCGATGTACTCCGGCAATGAACCCTGACGTTCATCGTCGCCGGATCGAAGGCCCAACGATGCAGGCCCATGGCGTCATCCCGGAGGCGTGCCGAAAGGATTGCTTCTGGGGACGTTGCCCAATTCCGGGCCGACCTGGGCATCCGAATCAAAGCGAAGCACTGCCTGTCTTTGCCCTTTGAACGACACATTGACCTGTGCGTGAAGGGTCTGCGGTTTGCTGGCGTCGTCGGCCTGCACGGTTGCGCTGACCTCGTACCGACCGACCGGAAGCGCCGCGAAGAACCAGGGTCCGTCCATCGTGCGGTCGATCAGTGCTTGACCGCTTGTCAGGTCGATGATCCGCAGGTGGGCATCAGACAGATATGCTCCCGAGGGCTTGGCCAAGGTGGCCACCCAAAGGCTGTACCTTGCGCGCTGTGCGTACATGTCCAACCGGTCACGGTCCGCGATGCCTCCGGAGAGAAAGTCGATTCCGGCCTCGGTTCGGCCCGTCACCACCGACGCCGAAGTGGTGTTCCTCCCCGATCTGAGGTCCAGCGCCTGCCTGACCTTGAGGTCAGCCACAGCCCGCTCGACCGCGGCCACTTTCGATGGGTCCGTGCTCTCCCGGATGGCCGGTTTCACGACCTCCGCTTGCGCGGTCACAACCATCACGGCCAGCAGGGCGGTGAGCATTCGACACAGAATCATGGAGCCTTCGATCAGTGGGAAGTCGGCGGAACGACATTCGGCATGCGGGTTGCCCGAGGCACTGGCGCCTGAATTGCATGCTCGGATTCATGACGAACCACCAGGACCGGCACACTGGCCAGCGTGATCAGCCCCGGGATGACGCTGCCGCTCAGGAGGCGCATGACCGCATTCCGCCCGGCTGAGCCTACGACGATCATCCCGCAGTGGTGTTCCAGTGCCGCATCACAGATGGACTGCGCGGGCGTGACGCCGACACCCACGGCGCGCAAACTCGGGATACCCGCTCCGTCTGCTACGGCCATTGCGGCAGCGAGACCGCGCTCGGCGTCCTTGGTCGCATCGCTTTCAAACTCGGCCGCCGACATCGATCCGATCAGGGGCAGGTCAACGACAGGCTCGACGTATCGCGGCAGGACCGAGAAGAAGAGCAATTCGCCGCCAAGCGCGCGCGCCAGCGAGATGCCCTCGTTGATCGCCAGGCGCGAGGCCGGGCTCGGGTCAACAACAATCAAGAGCCGTTGATACACGCCGACTCAACCTGTGATCGATTTCATGATGGCAGAAACTATATAGATAGCTATACACTTAGTCAACGCACCAGAGTTGCCATCATCCGTCAACGAGCCACGCAAATGGCTCATCGGGTCCGCGACCAAGCCGGGATGTCGATGCTGGCGAAGAAGGCCTCACCGAAGGCAACGCAAATCGGATGAATTCCATGCAGTTCACGCGTCGCGCCACAGTTGCATTGATCTTGATTTTGGCGATCGGGGATACCTTGGGCGCAGCCTACCTGTGGGTGCTCTGGCAAGATCCCCATCGTCCGCATGCTCGTGCCGGTGCGTCCAGTGGGCGAAGCGGCCATTGACCCTCGCTCACCATCAGCCGCAGTAAGTCGGTCATGCGCCCACCACTATCGGCGCAGTTGGATGCTGCGCAATCGATCACCCTGCAGGCGCAGCTTTTCGGATTCGAGGCCGATCGTTGCTCGGCACGGCGGCGCTTGACGCCGCCGCCAGCACGCTACTTGTTGGGGTACTGGATGTCGGCCCGCCGGTCCTGGGCCCAGGCCGACTCATCGTGGCCTATGGCCTTGGGCTTCTCCTTGCCCCAACTGATGGCCTCGATCTGCGTGTCTCTAACACCGTAGACCTTCAGCGCCTGCCGGACCGCTTCGGCGCGCCGTTGGCCCAGGGCCAGGTTGTACTCCGCGCTGCCACGCTCGTCAGTATTGCCTTCCACGCGCACCGCCACCTTGGGGCTCGATGCCAGGAACTTGCCGTTTCGTTCGATGACGACGTCGTAGTCCTTCTTCAGCGCCGACTGGTCGAAGTCGAAGTAGACACTGCGGCCCTTGGACAGTTCACTGTTCGGATCGAGATAGGGTGGCAGCGAGACAGTCGTCACCGTCGAGGACGGTGCGGCCGTCGGCCGGGCCGGGGGCGCGGCTGCCGGTGCGGGCGCCGGGGTGGCCGCCGCCATCGGCTTCGGCGCGGGTGCAGGTGGGGTCACCGGTGTGCTGCTGCATGCGCCCAGCAAGGCGGCGCTGAGCGCCATCAGGACACTGATCGTTCTTGTGCTCACGCTTTGAATCTCCACAGGAGTGGCGGGGGACACGCACTGTAGACAGCACGGCTTCCACTTCGCCAGTGCCCAAGGTCACGCCGAAGGCACGACTGTGTCACGGCTCGAACTGAAGTTCAATGCGGGTTCCGGCGCCGGGCCGGCTGTGCACGCCAAGCCGCCCCTCGATCAGTGCGGCCTGCTCCTGGATGCCCAACAGCCCGTAGTGACCCGGCCGAGGCAGCGAAGGGTCGAAGCCAATGCCGTCGTCGGTCACCTCGACACGCAGGCCGCCGCAGTCGCGCAGCAGGCGAACCTGCACCCGTTGCGGGTTGGCATGACGTTCGACGTTGCGAAGGGCTTCCTCGACGATACGGAAGACGGTCTCGGAACGCTCGCCAGCCCAGGCCGCGGCCTCGGGGTCGGTTTCCAGGATCGCCGGCACCCCCGTGCGTTCGCCGAAACGGCGTGTCAGATCCTGCAGCGCCGGACCCAGGCCGGCTTCGCGAGTTCCGTTGCCACGCATCTGGGCGATGGCTGAGCGGGCGCCGGTCAGTCCACTGGTCGCCACTTCTTCGGCGCGTGCCAGTTCGGCGTCGAGCTCATCATCATCCATGCGGTGGCGCAACTTGCGCACCAGCCGCACCTGCGTCAACAGGGCCATCAGCGAGTGCGCCAGGGTGTCGTGAAGGTCGCGCGCGATGCGCAGCCGTTCGCGGGTGACGGCGGCATGGCGCGCCTCGTCGGCCATGCGCTCGATGCGCTGGGTACGCTCGGCCACGCGTGAATCCAGCTCGACGTTCAGTTCGTGCAGCGATTGCTTTTCGCGCTGGAGGTGATCCACGAGTTCGGACAGAGTGGCACCGATACGATGCACCTCATCGACGCCAGCCGGCGCTGCCAGCGACGCCTTGTCGCCACGACGCACGGCTTCGGCTTCTCGTGCCAACAGCGAGAGGCGGCGCGTCAGAAGATGGGTGACGGCTGCTGCCGCTGCGGCGGAAAGCAGGCCGGCCAGGAACACCGTCAGGAAAACGGTGCGCCGGGTGGTCACGACCGGAGCCAGTGCCAGTTCGGCCCGCTGGCGCACGATGGCGGTCCAGCCAAGCCCCAGGCCATCGGCCAGACGCAAACTGGTGCGGCTGCCCACCAAGTAGCGGCCGCCATCGGTCGCGTCGCGTTCGGGGTCGATTTGCCGGCCCGGCCAGCCTGGCGGGCCGGCAAGCGCGATGCCATCGCGCGAGATCAACAAAACCTCGAGCTGGCGTTGGCCGTCGAGCGCGCCGCCCATCTTGGCCAGCACGCGTTCGACCCAGTCCCAGTCGAGTTGCGCCGCCAGCACGCCGCCGCGCGACAACTTCGCGTCCAGCGGCACCGCGAGGACGATGTGGCGTGCCGTGCCCAGTGCAGGCAAGGCCTGGCGGTCGCTGACATAGGCGCGTTCCTGGGCCGGAGCGAACCATGCCGCGGACGAAACATCCTGACCGGGCGTGCTGCCGTCGGAGGCTGCCCGCAGGCGACCGCGACCATCTGCAACGGCCAGCCACGATAGCTCGGGGAAGGGTTCACGCACGGCGTCAAGGTCTCGGCGCAGTGCCTCGACGCCACGGTCGCCGCCAGCCACGACCTGTGCCGCCTTGGCTTGCAGCAGTGAACGGCGCGTCTCCAGCTGCATCGACAGCGCATCGCGCAATTGCGTGGCGAGCTCCGCAAGACGGCTGTCGGCATCGGCCCGCGAGCGGCGTTCGGCCTCGCTGGCCGCAAGGTTGGCAGTGATCAGCGCGGCCAGAGTGACGACCGCAAAGACGGCCCAGCCTATTGCTGCGGCGAAATGCAGCCGAGGGTTCAGGCGCTGGCGCAGAGACATGGAAGCGATGATGACAAAGAAGTCCGTGCACAGGTTCGTGACTTCGACGTGCCGACAGTCACGTCGACAAGGGGCTGAGCTCGGGTAAGCTGGCCGCCATGATGCCGAGCAAGCACCTTCCGCGGTGATGATGGACGAATTGGTCCAGGCTGTCGCGCGATCCGCAGGCTTGCCGGTGGCGCAGGCAAGCGTCGCCGTCCAGGCAATGTTGCGGTTCATGGCCGCGCGCTTGCCTTCGCCATTGTTCGGCGAACTTCAGTCGCGCCTTCAGACGCCGGCCGCGCCGTCTTCTTCGCCCGGCGGCGACGGGTGAGCAACTTCGTGGCATCACTGCGGCTGTTGATCGCCGACGACCAACCTCTCATCCGTCGTGGGCTGTCGATGATGTTGGCCAGCGAACCTGGCATCGACGTGGTGGCGCAGGCAGTTGACGGCCTGGATGCCATTGCCCAGGCGCTGGCGCTGGCGCCCGACGTCGTGGTGATGGATATTCAGATGCCCCGGGCCAGCGGCGTGGTGGCAACGCGCGAAATCACGGCGCGACTTCCGGAGACCCGGGTCGTCGTGCTGACGACCTACGACGACGACGAACTGGTCTTCGAGGCCATCCGTGCCGGCGCCCACGCATACCTGTTGAAGGACGCTTCGGAGGCCGAGGTGTTGAATACCATTCGTGCCGTGCATCGCGGCGAGTCGCGACTATCGCCCACCATCGCGCGCAAGGTCATCGAACAGTTTCGGGTCTACTCCCGGCACGCCGATGAGGACACGCTGGCGCCGCCCGTGGCTGCCGAGCCCGACGAGCCGCTCACCGACAAGGAAGCGCGCATCCTCGACCTGCTGTCACGGGGCCTGAGCAACAAGCAGATCGCGGCCGAGGTGTTCCTTGCCGAAGGCACGGTGAAGAACTACGTCAGCCGGATCATGGACAAGCTGCACGCACGCAGTCGCCTGGAACTGGCCATGCGTGTTCGCGGACGCTGCTGAGGGGCTGCGCCCGGCGCCGGCTTCGGGCCGGCCATCTTCAAGCGCATCCGGGCAGCATGCTTTCAGTGAGACGATGGGCTGTCTTCCAGCGACTCGGAGTGTTTGCGCCAAGCGCTCATCGCCCGGCGCATCAAGTTGAGTTGCGAGACGAATCGCTGGCACGCAAAGCAGATCTTGACGTGCACTTGCAACGCCAGCCGTTCAGCGGCCGGCAACTCGTGATCCTCGTCTTCCAGCAGCAAGCGAGTCGCCTCGCGGCAGGTCAGCGTGTTCTTCATGTTGCGGTCAGGCCGTGCCCGCCATATCGAACCATCGGGCCTGCAGGCAATCGCGTAGTCGCAGCCGCGCGCGATGGAGCAGCACGAACAGGTTGGAGGATGTGATCGCCAGTTCGCGGCAGATCTCGTCGGACTCGATCCGCAGGGCCGCCAGGTGCAAGCGCCGATCCGGATTGTCGGTGCAGGGGCCGAGCCCGGCGATTGCCAGCGTGGTGTCGGGCGGCGGCAGCCGGCCGGGTTCGAGGTCGGCGGCGACGCCGTCGTCGCGCGTCGCGCAACCGCCGAGCAGGCACAGCAGGGTCAGCAAGGGGGCGATGCGCATCCGGTGTGGCCTCCAGTCCAGGTGGCGGAAGCCGATCGGTCGGCCCGGCGCCGCCCCCACGTTCGATTCTGGCTGAAGACCCCGACACCTCGGCAGGCGTTTCTAGCCGAGGCGCTGCGCCACCGGGTCGCTTGCGCAAGCGGGCGACCTGGCTTGCTTGGTCCGCAGCGTACTGACGGCGCTGATTGCCTTCGCCCCGGTGAAATCCACCAGCGTCGCAGTGTCGTCATTGGCTTCGTCGGCTCCGGCACGTTCCGTGCTCGACGAAAGCGCGCCGCGCACCGTTGCCTCTGCCCGACCCGCAGACCCGGCAGGCGCAGGCGAGCGCGCTGCTGACCGGGGACGCAGCGCTGAGCGACGGGCAGCGCATGGCGGCCTGCCACATTAAGGCTCAAAGGCGGGCCTCGCGATGGCCGGCATGAACTCACTCACCCACCTTGAAGCTGACGGCCGTGGGCGACTGCTCATGGCCGAGAGCGCGGTTGGCGAGTGTCTCGTTTGCGCATCATCAGTTGTGATGACGGCTTCAGGGCGGCTCGGGCGCCGAAGTGGCGGTCGGCCTGCGACCCATACCGGTCCCACGGCGCGTTGAACTGGCTGCCTCAAAGCCGTCACTCGCTGAGCATCCCGCAGCAGGGGCGGCGTGCCGGCGATTTCTCGACAGATCGCTCCGATGGCGCGCAACGATTGGCCGGCCACCCGAGCTTCACCGCGATGTCGTGTGATGACATCCGTGGACTCGCGCTGCGCAAATGCGCATGATCGACGCGCGAACGCCCTCGCGGCCAGCCGATCCACCTCGTCAAGGCCATACAGCTCAGCTACGATGAAACCACCAGGCAAGCGCGACCACGCTGCTCCTGAGTCGACGCGCGACCAACTCGGAGCGGATCCCACTGGCCCTGGACTACGCCAACAGCGCCAGCTTCAGGACCAGACCGATCAGCAGCATCGCCGCGAATAACTTGCCCCAGCGCCAGGTCGTGAACCAGTAGCGATGGTTGACCCAGATCGCACGATGCAGTCGGCCCGTGGCCGCCAGCGCAGCTACGGCAGCTACGAAAGGCCCGACCAGGCCGACAGGGCCCGGCACATGCCGAAAGACCAACACCCACATCAGCGGCCATGCCAGTGCATCTAAGGCCGCCATCAAGCGCCGGCCGGGCCAATCTGGCGCGTCCGGCCAGGGTTCGCGAGCAACCACAAGCCACATAACTCCGCCGAACCGGATCGCGCGGGCGGGCTCAATCCGTCCGCGGAACCCATTCAGCCTGGCGATCGGTGCAGCAACTCGGGCAGCCGACTCTCCCGCCAGCCGCGCACACCCGCGCGGCACCAATTCGAACGGCACATCGTGGCCATTTGACAATCGGCCGCGATCGAGAGCAACCCCTTCGTGTGTTCCATGATGATGAACTCCCTGCGTTGAAGACGATTGCGGTGGGCCTACTGTTAACAGCCATCACGCGGAGCAGTCTGACCATGAAATCGCTCAGCGGCCGAAGCGCACGGCAACGGTTCGTAAGAACTGTCGTCCCGCCTCGTGCCGCTCGGTCTCACCCCGCATCTCCAGGTCATCGCCCTTTTGGCCCGGGCCGCCAGCCCGCCTGCCCAAATTTCCGAGGGAGCCGGATTTGGCTGTTGGTCCCTCGGCGTCAGGTCCGGTGTTGATCTGTGCCTGCCCCGCATTCGTCGGTCGCCGTACGAGACCGACAGCGCCGCGCGCGGGCGCCAAGGCACCGTGGAATAAATGGAAGGGGCCCGCCAGAGCGAGGCGCCGGCGGGAAGGTGGGCCGTTTATACCGCGAAAGGCTTGGGTACCCGCGTGCGCGGCGCTACGGTTCGCACCAGCGGCAATCGGCGGTGCGGGTCCGAACGACCGGTCGGACAAGGGATGCAGCCACTGAACGGAGTCAACTCGTTGCGGGCTGATGGGCAACCGCGACCGCGGCCGTTTCGGCGTCAGTCGAACCGGCAGACACAAACACATCCGGACGAATGGACACATCCGATGTCTTGGTGCAGCGAAAGCTGACGCGTATCGTTCTGAGCGTTCGGCAACCAGAACGCGTGCGGGTGGTGACCGAAGGTTGGAGGGCAGCATCACGCCATCAGGGAGGCGTGCTATGAGTCCTATCCTCATCGTGGAAGACCACCCACTGGTCGCCGAAGCCACAGAGAAGCTACTCATCGGGCTGGGCGACAACATCGAACCGGTGTTGTGCGCGACCGCCGATCAAGCGCGCGCCCAGCTCGACGAACGTGACTGGTTCAGAGTCTTCCTGGATCTCGATGTACCCGGCGCCTACGGCCTCTCGCTCGTGCGCGATGTCGAAGACTCTGGTCTTGCGCAAGTGTGTTGCGTCGTCAGTGCCTTCGACCGCCGCGAATATATCGACGAAGTGCGTGATCGCGGCCTGCTTGGCTACATCGTGAAGGCGACGCCGGTCGAGCAGTTCCGCCGCGCCATCTGCGCCGTGCTTGAAGGAACACCGACATTTCCGGACAAACGACCGAGCCCGCGCGAACCCACCATTCGCCTGACGCGACGGCAGACCGGGATCCTGGATTTGATCCGTCAGGGACGCTCTTCGAAGGAGGTCAGCGACGAGATCCATATCGCTGAGGGAACTGTCAACAACCACGTCGCTGCAGTGCTGCAGGCACTGGGGGCATCGAGCCGAGCCCAGGCAGTCGCCCGGGCGATAGAGCTGGGCATCCTGCCCTCACGAGAGCTCGCCAGGCAGTCGAACAGCCCGCCCAGGGACTCTCCGATCGACGACTGATTCCAGAGGCGATGAACATCCAGCCGGCCTCCGACGCCCGTCGCTTCCAGGGGTACAGCCGACAGGAGATGGCGGCGACAACGGAGTTGACGCGCGCAGAGAATCCCCGGTGGCGCTGGATCCTGCCGGTGACGCGTTCGAGCCGAGATTTCATGCGTGCGCTGTTTCCGTTGTTGAACGGATCGTATGCCGCAGCCGTCGTCCTGATCTACTTGGCGGCGTGCACCGACGCAACAGTGAGTTCATCGCTCCTCCGTTGGTGGCTGCTGGAAAGCGTTCTCAACATCGCGGCCAGAAACCTGCTCTACATTCCAATCGTCAGAGCATCGCCGGTCGAAGTCGCGCGCAATCGGCGGATACGCCTGCTGCCATTGGCCTCAGTCTCGCTCGGGGCGCTGCACTGGTGCTGGACGGGCATCATCTTCGTTGGGCCGACGGTCGAGCTCAGTGTCGTCGTGGTGCTGACGTTCGTGATGCTCAGCGTCGCGACAATCGCGACGGCACCCGTCTCGCCGCTCAGCTGCCTGACCTACCTGAGCCTCATGTGGGCGACGGTGGCATACAAGTTGATCGGTGCCCATTGGCTCGATCTCGGCACGCTGGCCTTGATGCTCGCGGCGCTGCTGGCTATCCTGTCCCTGACATTCCACCTTGTCGTCTCCGGCACGCGCCGATACCTCGTGCAGAGCGACGAGACCGAACTGCTCGTCGGTGACTTGCGCGAGCGCAATGCCGAGATCGACGGCCTTCGGCGCGTCGCGGCTGAGGAGTTCCAGACGCGGTCAACGTTCTTCGCCAGCGCCAGCCACGACTTCAGGCAACGCGTCCATGCCTTGAAGCTGCTGGCGCTTCAGGGAGACAGCAACGTCAACGATACCGCCGTGCTTCGGGCGGCGCTGACGCGCATCGCCTCGGTGACAGAGGACCTGGAGACATACATGACCGAAGTTCTGGAGTTTGTGCGGCTCGAAAGGCAACCGGAGTCAGTCAACTCGCAGATGGTGCCTCTGCAGATGATCTTTCAGCAACTGGAACTTGAGTTCGAGGACGTTGTTGTCGAGAGGTCGGTGGACCTTCGGATCCGTTCGACGAAGCTGACAGTGCTGACCGACCGCGCGATGCTGTTGCGCATGCTCGAGAACATCGTGGCCAACGCGATCAAGTTCACTCGCGACCGCGTGTTGGTAGCCGCGCGTGTGCGACACAACCGCATCGTGATCGAGGTGCATGACCGCGGGCCTGGCATCCCCGAGGACGCCGTCGACCGCATCTTCGATGCCTTCTACCAGACCCAAGACGAAGCCGTCGGCGTGCAACGCGGCGTTGGCCTCGGTCTGGCCATCGTCAAGCGTTTGGCTGACGCACTGGGCTGTCGAGTCGAGATCAAATCCCGCCGCGGCAGCGGCACGCTCATGCGGGTCGTCCTGCCGGAGTCCGACCCGATCGACCAGAAACAGCGAGGAACCCATGGCCAGCACGACTGACAACAGCAGGACACCGCCCCGGTCCCGACCATGGAATGGCGCGGCGTTGCGCGAACGCTTTGCCGACGCCGGCATCACGATGCCGTGGACACTGGCGTACCAGTCGGTGGACGTCGAGGAGTTGTCGGCGGAGACCCAGGTCGCAGGCAAGATGCCGGACGGCCTCCGCGGAACGCTCTACCGAAACGGCCCCGCCCGTCACGAGCGCGGTGGTCAGCGCTATGCCCACCGCTGGGACGGCGACGGCATGATCCAGCAGTTCCGGTTCCACGAGAACGGCGTGTCGCACCTGGGGCGCTACATCGCTACGCAGAAACACCGGCTGGAGAGCGAACGCGATGCGTTCGTGGCGACCACATTCGGCACCGCTGTGCCGGGCTCGCGCAACGACGAAGAAGGGCTCGCCCTGGCGAATGCGGCCAATATCAACGTCGTGCCCTTTGATGGCGAGCTGCTGGCACTCTGGGAAGCGGGGCCGGCTTACCGCGTACACCCGGACACGTTGGCAACTCTCGGTCTCCGAACCTGGGGCGCTTCGCTGCAGCGCGCGCCGTTCTCGGCGCATCCGAAGGTCGACAACGATGGAACGATGTGGAACTTCGGCATCGACCCCATCAAGGATGAACTGTTCATCTACTGCCTCGAACCGGGCAGAGGTCTGGTGCGCGGCCATCGCATGCATGTCCCGCAGCTTGCTCCGGCCCACGACTTCGTGGCGACCCGTGCGCATCTCGTCTTCCTGCTGCCGTCGATGCTGGTGGACAAGGACCGTATCAATGCCGGTGTGTCGTTTGGCGAGTCTTGTCAATGGTTGCCATCGATCGGCATGCGGGCTCTCGTCGTCAGCAAGGAGGACTGGTCCACCCGGGTCTACGAACTGCCGCCAGGCTGCCTGTTCCACATCGCAAACGCGTGGGAACGCGACGACGGTTGTATCGACGTGGAGTACCTGCGGGCCGAGACCCCTATGTCTCTGCTTGCTGGCTGGACGATCATGCAAGGCGAGTATCGGCATCGCGACGGAGCGCATTTGACCCGCCTGATGTTGAACCCCCGAACCGGCCGCGCCTCGCAGGAAACCATCGAGGAGACGGACGCGGAGTTTCCAGTCGTTGATGCGGCAGACGCCGGCGTGCGCTGTTCACCGGTGTTGTGTCTTGAACGATCAGCGACGAGACCATCCGATGTTCCCGGCTTCGACCGTGTTTCGGTGCTCGACACGCAAAGCGGCAGCAAGCAGTCCTTTGCCTACGGCAGCGACTGGTTGGTCGAAGAACATGTCCTTGCCGGGCCGCGCGGTGGCGCGCCGCGTTGGATCGTCGGCGCCGCTCTCGATACAGGTCAACGGCAGACTGTCGTCTCGGCATTCCACGTGAACAACGTCGAAGCGGGGCCACTCATGCAGGCGCGACTTCCCTACGCCCTGCCCTTGGGTCTGCACGGGTGCTTCGTGGCCTGACCTTTACATAGCCCGCGTGCAGATCGTGAGGATCTGCATATGGATCGGCAAGGGACGGTTGTCCAGAATTCCGTCTCATGCTGCACCCCTTGGTGTCTTCAGGCCCCGCGGCCGTCGGCGCGAGTGCGATGCTAGAAAGCACAGACGCTGCTCTCGGCACCCGGTCGCCGCCCGACGACAACGTTCGAGTCTCCTGCGCGCGAGACGGTCGCGTGGAGGTGCAGTTCTTCCTCCAACGCGTGGCAGGAGGCCTTTATGTCGAACGCAGCGCTGTCGCCCGAGGCGGCACCGGGACGGACCTCGTGGTCTGCTTCTGCGACGCGGGCAGCTTCGACCGCTGGTGGGACCACGACCCGATTCGATTCCAGTTCCCACTGCTCCACCAACGGCTCAGGCGCGATGCGGAAGAGCTTTGGAGCCGCAGCATCTGACGAGGCAAACCAGGAAGCACGACCTCGTGACTTGCCATCGGCAGATATGCCGAGTCGCGTTGCTCGGATTGTGGAGCGGATCGCCCTCGCCTCGGAAGCAGCCGCTGCACACGCGCTGCTTGTCGAGGGGGCGCAAGTGCTCGGCGCCGAAAGCGCCCTCTTCACCACGTTCTGCAGGCTTCACGGCGGCGGCGCTCCTTCGTGCCGCGTGATGGCGGTCTGCGACCCGATCTGGTTGCATCGTTACCTCGAAGCGGCTTGCTTCGCCCACGACCCATGGATCGCCTACGCCGCCAGCCGCTCGCAGCCGACCATAGCCAGCTCGCTCAAGGTCGTCGATGCGACTGAACTCAACCTGCTCGAGGTTGCTGCGATGGCGGGGTTCGCTTCCGTGGCTTTGATACCGGCCCACTCGGGCGGCGGCAGTTCGCGCGCCAGCCTGCTGTGCCTTGGTCACTCAACGCCTCGGCACTTCGAGACTCTGCCCTTCCACCCGATCGGCGCCTGCGCCCGAATGCTCGCGCTGGAGTTGCACGACTGGTGGCTGGCCCGCCTGGGACGCGAGCTGATGACACGGTCGCGCCTCACGAGTGCCGATCTGGTCCTGCTGGAGCACCAGGCGCTGGGGCACAGCAGCAAACGCATCGCAGCCGAACTGCAGATCAGCCACTGTTCGGTCAATTCGCGCTTTCAGCGAATGAACAGTCGGCTCGGCGTTGCAAACCGCCGTCGCGCCGCTCAACTCGCGGCCGACTGCGGGCTCCTGTCTCGTTGAGGCGAGATGATTCTTCGTCCGAAGTCATCGCAGTGTCGGAACGAATTGCGGCCTAGAGTTCTTCTGTAGTCAACGAGCTGTTCGAACGTTCAAACAGCAGAACTTGAAAGTGGAAGGAATGAGCATGCCCATGTCGGCCCGCGCCCTAACCGTTTGCGCATCAATCATCGCCTGCACGTCGGCAAACGCCGTCGACGGCTGCAAGCTCATGCTGTGCTTGGCCGCGCCGAAGTGGCAGGAAATACCGATGTGCGCGCCCACGGTGCGCGAGGCGCTGCACGATATCGCGCGTGGCCGGCCGGTTCCGAAGTGCCCGGAGGCCGAACCTGCCGCCAGCACCAACCACGAATGGGCGAATGCGCCCGGCAACTGCCCGCCTCAGTACACGCACGTCGTCGACGGCGAGAGTGCGCCGATCTACTCCTGCGACTACACCGGTGTCATCTCGGTCGCCATCAGCGGGACGCTCTTCACGCGAACGTGGTGGAGCATGACCGGCGACACGGTCACCGAATTCACGCCGGAAGCCAAGGTGCAGCTTGGAACCTGGGACACCCGGTTCGACGACGACTATGCGGCCTGGGTCGCGGCGCTGCCGCCGCCACCCTGCACGGACTGCTGAGGCCTTCGTGGACACAAACAGTTTCCACGACCTGGCCGCGGCGTGTGCGCCGCTGGTCCATACCAGCACCGCGGAGGCGATCGTTGCCGTCGAGAGTGCATTCAATCCGCACGCCATCGGCGTCGTCGGTGGTGTCCTGCATCATCAGCCGCGCAATCGTGCCGAAGCACTGGCCACTGCAAGCCAGTTGCAGGCCGACGGCTGGAATTTCAGTGTCGGCCTGGCGCAGATCAACGTATACAACTTCGAGCGGCTCGGCCTCACCGCGGCAACCGCCTTCGATCCCTGCGGGAACTTGCGCGCGATGCAGGTCGTTCTGGGCGAGTGCTTCCAGCGGTCCGCATCGGGAGCGCCGGCACAGGCAGCACTTCGACAGGCCCTGTCCTGCTACTACAGCGGCAACTTCGTCACCGGCTTCCGGCACGGCTACGTGCGGCGCGTTGCCGGCGCCGTGCCACCAGGCCACCGTGCAAGCGGCGTGCCCCCGTGAGCGAACGTCGACGACACCCTCCCGCTCAACTCCACCGAGGTACTGACCATGCACTTCCCAGCTCGACTCCAAACCCCGACGCGTCTCGGCGACATCCTCGCGGCGATGCCGGTGCTCCTGACGATGCTCATGCCAGGGCTCGCATCCGCCCAGGGCTTCGACAAGATCAACACGACGGTGACCAACGTCAACGCGATCCTGGTAACGATCTCGATCGCGGTGGTCACGATCTCAATCATCTGGGCCGGCTTCAAGATGATCTTCCAGGGTGCCCGCCTGGCCGACGTATCCAACGTTCTGATCGGCGGCACTTTCGTCGGCGGCGCTGCGGCCTTCGCCAGCTACATCGTCAGTTGATCGGGAACGCCATGCAAGCCGAAGCCATCTACAAAGGGGCCACCCGGCCGGCGATGAAGCTCGGCATTCCGCTCGTGCCGCTGGTTGTGTTGTTCGGTTCCGGGATGCTGCTGATCCTGTGGGGCGGCATCCTGCTCAGTTGGTGGGTCGCCGTGGCGGTGCTGGTCGCCTTCGTGCCGGCACTGGCGTGGATGCGCGTTGTGACCGCCAAGGACGACCAGCGTTTCGGGCAGATGTTCGTCTCGATGAAGCTGCGCCTGCACGACCGCAACCGCCGCTTCTGGCAGGCGCGCAGCTATGCACCCACCCTCTACCGGGGAGCCCGCGATGCTTGGTACGTCTAGCAGCACCGGTGCCGTCGGATGGGCGGGCCGCAAGGGTCCGCGGCCCCGTCACTGGGCGCAGGCCAGGACCGAGAACCCGCTCGCGCGCTTCGTGCCGTTCTCGTCACTGGTCAGTCCACACGACGTGATCACGCGCGGCGGCGACTACTTGCGCGCCTGGCGGCTCGACGGGGTGGCATTCGAATGCGCCGACGAGCATCTCATCGCCGAACGGCACGAAGCCTTGTGCAGCCTGCTGCGCAACCTCGCAGGCGGCCAATGGGCCGTGTGGATGCACCGCCTGCATCGCGTCGTCGGCGACAGCCTGCAACACCCGACGTCGCCCGGCTTCGCGCGCGATCTCTCCGTCGCCTACCAGTCGCGCCTGGCCCAGCAGCGGATGATGAGCAACGAGATTTACCTGACGCTCGTCTACCGCCCGAACGCCTCGCGCGTGAGCCGGGCACTGCAATCGACCCAGCGTTCGCGGGAAGCCATCGTGCAGGCCCAGGCCGACGCCCTGCGCGTCATGGAAGAACGCTCGGCGCTCGTTGGGCGGGTGCTGCGGGGATTCGGGCCGGAACTGCTCGGCACACGCCGGCAGCGCGGGCGCAATTACTCGGAAGTGGCTGAGTTCCTCGGTTACCTCGTCAACGGCTGCTGGCGCCCGATTCCGATGGCCGCGGGACCGCTGTACCGGACCCTGCCCACGACGCGCCTGTCCTTTGGCGGCGACAAACTCGAACTGCGCCAGGGTGATCGCCTGCGCTACGCGGCGTTGGTGGACATCAAGGAATATGCCGACGCGGTGGAGCCCGGCATCCTGAACGCGCTACTCTACGAGGCCAGCGAGTTCATCGAGACGCAGAGCTTTTCGATCCTGCCGCGGCGGGAGGCGATGCGGGCGCTGGAACTGCAGCGCGACCAGCTCATTGCCAGCGACGACGTGGTCGCGAGCCAGGTCGCCGAGATGGACGTCGCCCTCAACGAACTCGGCGACGGCCAGTTCTGCATGGGCGAGTACCACTACAGCCTGGTTGTCTTCGGCGACGACGTTGCCGATGCAGGCAGGCGGGCGGCCCAGGCGATTGGCGCGGTCGGCGAAGCGTCGAGCCTGCAGATGTCGCCAGTCGACCTGGTGGCCGATGCAGCGTGGTTCGCCCAGATGCCGGGCAACTGGCAGTGGCGGCCCCGGGATGCGAAGTTGTCGTCGCGCGCCTTTGCAGCGCTGTCCAGCGGCCATAACTTCGCCTGCGGCAAGCGCGACGGCAACCCCTGGGGCGAAGCGCTCGCGCTGCTGCGCACGCCATCGGGCCAGCCGTTCTATCTGAACCTGCACAGCAGCCCGGAAGGTGAAGACTCCGCCGACAAGAAGTTGCCTGGCAATACACTGATCATCGGCTCGACCGGCGTCGGCAAGACCACGCTGGAGATGTTCCTGCTGACGCTGACGCGCAAGTGGGACCCGGCGCCGCGGCTGGTGCTGTTCGACCTCGACCGCGGCTGCGAGATCGCCATCCGCGCGCTGGGCGGGTGCTACTTCACGCTCGAAGCGGGCAAGCCCACCGGTTGCAACCCGCTGCAGCGGGATCCGACGCCGGCGCGCATCCAGTTCTGGGAGCAGTTGATCCGTACCTGCATCGCCACGCCCGCGCTGCCATTGCTACCGGCCGACGAGCGGGCGATTGCCGATGCGGTGAAGGCGGTGGCGATGATGCCTGCAGCCCTGCGACGCTTCTCGACCGTGCGGCAGAACCTGCCGAAGTCGGGCGAGAACAGCCTGTTCGAGCGGCTCGGCCGCTGGTGCCGGGGTGGCGCGCTCGGCTGGGTGTTCGATCAGGCCGACGACCGGCTGCTCGACCTGCAGGAAACCAGTGTCATCGGTTTCGACACGACGGAGTTTCTGGACCTGCCAGAGGTGCGCACGCCGGTGATGATGTACCTGCTGCAGGTCATGGAAGAACTGGTCAACGGCGAGCGCTTGATCTACGTGATCTCGGAGTTCTGGAAGGCGCTCGACCACGAAATCTTCAGCGACTTCGCCAAGCAGAAGCAGAAGACGATCCGCAAGCAGAACGGCCTGGGTATCTTCGACACGCAGAGTCCCTCCGACGTGCTGCGCCATCCCATCGGCCGCACGATGATCGAGCAGAGCGTGACGAAGATCTTCCTCGCCAACCCGGAGGCGGTGCGCGAGGAATACGTCGATGGCTTCGGGCTCAGTCAAGCCGAGTTCGAGATCGTGCGCAGCCTCGGTGCGCAGGGCGGCCGGCGATTCCTGGTGAAGCAGGGACACGCCAGTGCCATCTGCGAGCTGGACCTGGCTGGCCTCGACGACTTCATCCCTGTGCTGTCGGCCACGACCGACAACGTCGCCCTGCTCGACGCCGTTCGCGAACGGCATGGCAACGATCCGTTTCAGTGGCTTCCCGTGCTGCTTCGCGAGGTTCAGGATCGCAGGTTTAGGGCTTCGGGGAGACCTGCATGAAGTTCGCTCAAGTCATCGTCATCGGTGCGCTGGCCGCTGCCGGGACTGCGCCGGTACTGGCCCAGTTCGTGAAGGGCAATGAGGCGGTCAAGGTGATGCCTGACGGCTCGAAGAAGGTCGAGACGCCGCCACTGCCAACCGCAGGTGTGGGCACGCCCTGTCCCGCGGAAAGGCCGGGGTGCGCTGGAAGTGGTTGGCGGATGGTCGAGACCGAGGGTGGGATTCGCGAGTGCACAGAGATTTATGCGCGACCAGGGACATGCCGTGCATCGACATACGGAACCGAGAAGCGGACGCGACTATGGATCGTGAAGACCGGCGGCCAATGGATGCAATGCCAGCGGCCTGACCTGGGCAGCAAGTGCGTGAGCACCAAGGTCCTGCCGTTCAGCGAAGTGCAATAGCTTCAATAGGTGGAGATTCGGCATGTTCACTTGGGTCGGAATGCAATTCAGCAACATCCTGAATACCTACGTGCTCGGTGTCGTCTCGACCCTCATGAGCGCCATCACGCCGATCGCACTGACCGCCATGACGCTCTGGATTGCGCTGTATGGCTGGGCAGTGCTTCGGAACGAGGTATCCGAGACCGTGCCGACTTTCCTGTGGAAGGTCTTCAAGATCGGGTTGGTGCTGGCGTTTGCGCTTCAGTCCGGGTTCTACATCTCGAACGTGTCCGAGACGGCCGAAGCGTTTGCGACAGGCGTCGCGTCGACGTTTCTGCCGGCTGCGGCGGATCCGATGGCGATCACCTCGCCGTATGCACTTCTCGACGCCTTCAACGATCGTGCCAACCAGCTGGTTCTCGACTTGCTGAAGGAGGCCGGAATCACGCGACTCGATCTGCTCTTCGCCGCCGTGGTCACGTCGCTGGGCAACGTGATCTTCCTTTGCGTCGCGCTCTTCGTTGTCACGCTCGCCAAACTGTTCCTGACCTTCGTCATAGCCGTGGGCCCCCTCTTCATCCTGTGCCTTGCTTGGCGGCCAACGGCGCGCTTCTTCGACAGCTGGCTGTCGATGGTTCTGAACTCGGTCGTGCTGACCTGGTTCGCCTTCTTTGCCCTGGGGCTCAGCGTCTACATGGGAGACGCGATGGTTCAGGTCGTGCAGGACCATGGTGGCTTCCTCGGACCAAACTTCAACGTCGTCGGCGAGAGCCTTCGGTATTGCGTTGTCATGATCCTCATGGCCATCATCTGCTTCCAGGCGCCCAGCCTGGCCTCCGCGCTGACCGGCGGTGCCGCCGTGCAACAGGGCATCCAGATGGTCCAGAGCGCCATGATGGTCGCGGGGTTGCGCTCGGCATCAGCAGCTCGCGGCGCCGGCCCCGCCGCTGCGGGCGGTGTCATCCACGCCGGCGCCGGCCTTGCCCACACCGCCGGTCACGCCGCAGGCGCCGCAGGTGCCGCCACCGGTCGATCCGCGGGGTCCGTTGCCACGGGAGCCGGTGCCATGGTTCGCCAAGGCTACGGGGCAGCCCGAGCCGCTGCCTACAAGCTTGCCGCCCTGCGCGGCCGCGCGTGATCGTCGACCCGCCACGGAGCCTCGATATGCACACACCTCACAAACTCGCTGCCGCTGCCCTCATCGCCCTCGCGTTCGGCAACGTCCGCGCCCAGGGCATCCCCGTCATCGACGTCGCCAACCTCGTCCAGACCATCCAGCAGGTGCTCAACGACATCACCGAGATCAACAACCAGGTGCAGCAGATCAACCAGTTGCAGAGCCAGCTAAGCAGCATCAACGGCATGCGCAATCTCGGCGCCGTCTTCGACAATCCGACACTGCACAACTATGTGCCGGCTGAGGCCTACACGGTGCTCAATGCGGTCAACAGCTCGGGCTACTCCGGCTTGAGCACCACCGCGAAGTCCCTGCGCGATACGGGCATGGTCTACAACTGCATGGACCTGGAAGGCGGCGCCCGCACGGACTGCCAGGCCGCCCTCGCCCAACCGTACCAGCACAAAGGCTTGCTGCAGGACGCGATGCGATCGGCGGCCGGCCGGCTCTCGCAGATCAACGCACTGATGGGCCAGGTCAACGCGACCAGCGACCAGAAGGCGGTGCAGGAGATCCAGGCCCGCATCGGCGCGGAGAACGCGCTGCTCGCGCATGAGGTGTCGCAGGTGCAGATGCTGCAGGGCATGGCCGACAGCGAGGACCGCATCGCCCGCTCGCGCGAGCGAGAGCGCCAGTACCAGATGCTGGGCCGCACCGGCAAGGTCGCCGACTACCTGCACTGATCGGACCACCCATGAATCCCGTCCTGACACCAGGAAGAGCCGCTGCATTGCCCAATCGTTGCCGCGATGTTGCCCCGTCGGCCGAGTCGGCGTCCGTCGCGCTCGACGCCAACCGTGCCTGGGAGGTCGACCGCACGTTGATGCTAGAACGCTCGGAGCGGCGTGCGTGGTGGGTGGCCATTGCCGGATTCGCGCTGGGCCTGATCGGCATCGCGGCGGTGTTCGTCCAGGGGCCGCTTCGCCGGGTGGTCGAAATCCCGATCGTCGTCGACCGCGTCACCGGCGAGGCGACCATCCAGCAGCACCTCAGCGTTGAGACCATCCCGCCGATGGAGGCGCTGGACAAGCACAACCTGGCAGCATTCGTGCGTGCGCGGGAGAGCTACAGCTGGATGTTCCTGCAGCGCGACTTCGACCAGGTTGCCCGGATGGCGGTGCCGGCGGTGTTCGCCGACTACAACCGGCAGTTCGAAGGCGACGCCGCCCTGCAAAGGAGAGTCGGTGCGAGCGAAGAATGGCGCATCAACATCGTCGGCGTTCGTCTGGCTGCCGCCGGCCGCAGTGGCAACCGCGGCGAGGCAACGGTCACCTACGACAAGGTCGTGCGGCTGGTCGACCGCAACCTGCCTGAGGTCACGACACGCCACGTCGCCAGCGTCGTCTTCCAGTACCAGCCTAAGGTGCTGGCCAAGGAACTCGACCGGTTGGAGAACCCATTCGGGTTCGTCGTCACGGCCTATCGGTCGGACCCAGAGATCAACACCACGTCGACGGGGTCCAAACCATGAGCACCGGCGCGTTGGCCTGCCTGCTGTTGTTCGGAGTCATGACCGTTTCCTGCGCCTTTGCGGCCGAAACCGAAGTCCATGATCCGCGCCTGCGCGAGGTGACCTTCGACCCTCGCGCAGTCGTCACCGTGCCCGTCAAGCGCGGTGTCGTGACCCTGGTGGTGCTGGATGCCGATGAAGCCATCACTGAAGTCGCGGCCGGACTCGGCGGCGACTGCAACAAGGCCGAGTCGGCGTGGTGCATCGCCGCGCAACCGGGAGGGCACCATCTCTTCGTCAAACCGAAGAGCATCGCCAACGCGCCGAACAACCTGGCCGTGATCACCGACAAGCGCACGCACGCGTTCCGGTTCATCGTGCTGGCCGATCGAGAGCCGAAGGTGCCGGTGTACCGGCTGGTGGTGAAGGCGCCGGTCGTTCGATCCGCACCGCCAGAGCGTCCCGCCTTTCGTGATGCGGCTCCGCTCGTTGCGCTGCCGGTCGTCCCGCCATCACCATCGCCCCAGGAAGTGGTCGCCGAGCGCCTACGGGCCAAGGCGCAGGTGACGAACACCCACTACTCGCTCGCCGAAGGCACCGACTCGCAGGACATCGTCCCGACGCTGGTCTTCGACGACGGCCGTTTCACCTACCTGCGGTTTCCGGGCAACCGCGAAGTGCCGGCCGTGTTCCATGTACTCGGCGATGGCAGCGAGACGCTCGTCAACACCCGCATGGAAGACGACCTGCTGGTGGTCGACCGGGTCAGCCGCCGATTGATGCTGCGCGCCGGGTCGGCCGTCGTGGGGATCTGGAACGAGGCGTTCGAGATCGACGGCACGCCACCGGGCGGCGGCACGACCGTGCCGGGCGTGCGTCGGGTGCTCAAGACCGGCGGCACCGCGCCGCGCCGGGCGGAGTCCGCAGGGGAGCTGCAGCATGAGTAATCGTCCCAGCGAGCGCGAGCTTGGCGTCGACTCTGAGGCGGACCAGGACAACAATACGATCTCGCCGCTGCCCGGCGAGCCAGGCATTCCCGACGTGGCCGAGCGTCGGCGAGTCTCGTGGTCGAAGAAGGGTTTGCTGACGGTGGGCCTGCTGGTCCTTGCGCTGGTGTCGGTGTTGGCGTTCTCGATTCAACGCTTCGCGGCCAGCGGCAAGAAGAACGACGACGCCGACTCCAAACTCCTGCGCGATAGGCCGGCGGCCGCCGCGGGCGAACCCCGCAGGCTCGAAATGTCCGTCGCGCTGGCAGCGAGCGCTCCGGTGGCCGCGACGCCGCGAATCCCAGCCCTGGTGCCCACTGCCGACGAAGTGGTCGAGCCGATCGGCGTGCGCCGCACCGGGCAAGGCTCAGCCGGTGGCGGCCCGAAGGCGCCCTCACCCGAAGACGCTCCCGTTCTGCTGGTGTCCACCCGCCCGAGTACTTTGGCCGCCCCAACGACAAACCGACGAGGTGACGTTCCGGCGGCGCCGACAGAGGCGGCTCAGCAGACCGACCCGAACGACCCCATCGCTGCCACGACACGCAACCTGCAGAGCTATCAGCGGCAATTGCAAGGGCTGCTGGAGACGCTGACCAAAAGCACGGCGACGGCGGCCGGGCAAGCCGCCGGGGAACGTCCGCCTGGGGCGCTGCTCGGGGCGGGTTCCACGGGTGGACCCTCTGCAACTAGCTCCTCGATTGGCGCGCTGTCCTCATCAGGGGGCAGCCTCTTCGGAAAACAGCTGCAAGGCTCGGCCACCGCCCGTGTCGCGGCCGCCATGCTCGGCAATCGCAGCCTCACGCTGCCCAAGGGCACGGCATTCACTTGCGCGCTGAAGACCAAGGTGATCAGCGCGGCCTCGGGCATGGTCGGCTGCCAAGTGCAGCGCAACGTCTTCAGCGACGACGGCCGCGTGTTGTTGATCGAACGTGGCTCGCACCTCGATGGCGAATACCGCATCACCTCGGTCAAGCCGGGCACGGTGCGAATCCCGGTGTTGTGGACGCGCATCCGCACGCCGTTGGGCGTGACGGTGGACATCGACTCGCCCGGCACCGGCCAACTTGGCGAGTCCGGCATCGACGGCTATGTCGATAACCGCTGGGTTGAACGGATTGGCGCGGCCATGCTGCTGTCGCTGATCGACGACTCGGTGAAGCTGATCATCCAGAACCAGGCCAATGAATCGCAGGCCAATACCGTCGTCCTGCCCACGACGACGGCCAATACCAGCAAGCTGGCCGAGAAGGTGCTGGACAGCACGATCAACATTCCGCCGCTGATCTACCAGAACCAGGGCGGCATCGTCGGCATCTACGTCGCACACGACGTCGACTTCTCGTCGGTCTACGACTTGAAGCCGGTGCAACGATGAGCGCGCATCGGCACGATCACCTCGACCCCGATGAGGGCTGGTGCGGCGACGCCACATCGGTCGTCGAGTTCCTGCGCCCACTGCGCGAACAGCTCGATGCGCCTGGCGTGCTGGAGGTCTGCGTCAACAGGCCGGGCGAACTGCTGGTCGAGACGGTGCGCGGCTGGCAGACCCTGCCTGCGCCCGAGATGACGCAGGAGCGATGCCTGTCGCTGGCCACCGCGGTGGCCACCTTCTGCGATCAGCAGATCAACCAGGAGCGGCCACTGCTCTCGGCCACGCTGCCAAGCGGCGAGCGCATCCAGTTCGTCATCCCGCCGGCCGTGCCACGCGGCACGGTGTCGATCACAGTACGCAAGCCCTCGCACACGATCAAGCGGCTGGACGACTTCGAGCGCGAAGGCCTGTTCGAGCGCACGGCCACGGTGACGCGTACGCCGAACGCCGACCTGTTGCCGTTCGAGCGCGAGCTGGTGGCTCTCAAAGACGCCGGCCGCTACGCCGAGTTCCTGCGCCTGGCGGTGCGCAAGCACCAGACCATCGTCGTCAGCGGCAAGACCGGCTCGGGCAAGACCACCTTCATCAAAGGCCTGGTCGAGGAAGTGCCGAAGCATGAGCGGCTGATCACGATCCAGGACACGGCGGAGCTGACGCTGCCTAACCACCCGAACGTGGTCCACCTGTTCTACAGCAAGGATGCGCAAGGCACCGCCCGCGTGACGGCCAAGTCGCTACTGGAGGCCTGTCTGCGCATGAAGCCGGACCGCATCTTCCTGGCCGAAGTGCGCGGCGACGAGTGCTTCTACTTCGTACGCCTCGCGGCCTCGGGCCACCCGGGCAGCATCACCAGCGTGCACGCGGGCAGCTGCGCGCTGGCGTTCGAGCAGATGTCGCTGATGATCCGAGAGACGGGCGCCGGCGGCGGCCTCCGCATGAACGAGATCAAGTGGCTGCTCAACGTCGTGGTCGACGTGATCGTGCAGTTCGATCGCGACGAGCGCGGGCGCTTCATCTCCGAGATCCTCTACGAACCCCGGCGCCAACGGCTCGGCCGCTGGGATGACCAGGCGGTAACGGCAGCATGAGCAGCGTCGCCACCCTGCCCTTCTCGGCCTGGCCCGCGGGTCGCAAGGTCGCTGCGGGCGTGTTTGCCGCGTTGGGCTACATCGCACTGGCCTGCGCCGCCGTGTACGTATCGGGAGTCTTGTTCCTGGTGCTGAACAAGGCCAACCCCAGGCAGGCGCACTTTGCGAGCATCGCCCACTACTGGGATCTGTACGCCGACGATGCTGCTCTTCGCCGAAAGCTGCTGGCCGCGATGGGGCTGTCCGGCGTCGGGCTGCTGATCATCTTGCCGGGCGTGTTAGTTGCAGCCGCACGTCCGCGCCGCGCCCTTCATGGCGATGCACGGTTCGCGAGCCCTGCCGAGGTTGATCGCGCCGGGCTCACCGGCAGCGACGGCAAGCCGAGCATCCTCATCGGCCGGCACCGCGGGCGCTTCTTGTCCCTACCTGGCCAGTTGTCGGTGATGTTGTCCGCGCCCACCCGCAGTGGCAAGGGCGTGGGCGTCGTGATCCCGAACCTGCTGAACTGGCCCGACTCGGTCGTGGTGCTGGACATCAAAGGCGAGAACTACGACATCACGGCCGGCTACCGGGATGCGCATGGCCAGGCCGTCTATGCCTTCTCGCCTTTCGACGAGACCGCACGCAGCCATCGCTGGAACCCGCTGACCACCGTGCGCTCCAGCCTGCTGCATCGCGTAGGCGACCTGCTCACCATCGGCCAGGTCTTCTTCCCCAATGACGGCGGCGGCACGTCGTCGGAAGCCTTCTTCAATGACCAGGCGCGCAACCTGTTCTTGGGCCTGGGTCTCGTCCTCCTGGAAACCCCCGCCCTCCCTCGAACCATCGGGGAGATGCTGCGCCAGTCCTCCGGCAAGGGCCGGTCGCTCAAGGACCACCTGAGTGGCCTGATCACCCTGCGCAGGGATGAAGCTTTATCCGCAAACCCACCGCTGTCGGATGAGTGCATCGACGCCTTGCAGCGCCTGCTGTCGAACTCGGAGAACACGCTGTCCAGCGTGGTGGCCACCTTCAATGCGCCGCTGACGATCTTTGCGGACGCCGTGGTCGATGCCGCAACGAGCGCCGATGACTTCCGGCTCGAAGACGTGCGACGGCGCCGCATGTCGGTCTACGTCCGCATCCCGCCGAACCGGCTGGCCAACGCCCGGCCTTTGCTGAACCTGTTCTTCTCACAGCTCGTCAGCCTCAACACACAACACCTGCCTGAGCAAGATCCAACGCTCAAGGTCCAGTGCCTGCTGGTCAACGACGAGTTCACGGCCATGGGCCGTGTCGGTGTCATCACCACGGCTGCTGCCTTCCTGGCCGGCTACAACTTGCGGCTGCTGACCGTGGTGCAAGCCATGTCGCAGCTCGATGCCGTCTATGGCGACAAGGAAGCCCGCACCTTCGCCACCAACCACGGCTTGCAGATCCTCTATGCCCCACGCGAGCAGCGCGACGCCGACGAGTACAGCGCCATGCTCGGCCACTTCACCGAGCGCGCCACGTCACGCGGGCGCAGCCGGTCTTTCAGCCAGCACGGCCACAGCTCTGTGAGTCGGAACGAGAGCGAGCAGCGCCGCGCGCTGTTGCTGCCGCAGGAGTTCAAGGAACTGGGCAGCGAACGCCTGGTGGTGATCTTCGAGAACTGCAAGCCCATCTTGGGCGAGAAGATTCGCTACTACCGCGACAAGGCATTCTCGTCGCGGCTGCGCCCGGCGCCGGCCGTGCCGCCCATGGACATGGACCTGCACCTGGCGCGCGTGCAGCAGCGATGGCGCTACGCCAACGATGAACTGGCACCGGGCGAGAGCCTCAGCCTCGACGCGCTCGCGCACGATCTGGCCCTGCTGCCCGACAAGTTCGACGGGCCGCCGGACAAAACCGCTGCCGATCTGCTCGACTTCTTCAGCAAGGGCCCGCCTGGCATTCCGGACATCGGTGGCTCGATCGAGCCTCTCGCCGACGAAGACGGCGTGCTGTCCATCGACGACGACGGTGTGCTGATGGCCGACGGTGAACTGGCGCTGAGCGACCAGGCCCATTCGCCCGAAGCCACCCATCCCTGACTGCCCGGGAGCAATGCCATGAGCGCGACCATTTCCCTCACGCCCTATATCCCCTGGATCCTGCTGCTTGCCTCCTGCAGTTCGCCCCCGAAGCCACCCACCGTGGACGAATCGTTGAAGCGGCCAGCCAATTCCCAGATGGCCGTCGAGCTGCAGGTCTGCAAGAACGACCTTCAGAACACGCGCCTGCTGGCCACCGAGTCCGGCCGGCTGGCGGAGTCGACGGCGGCGACGCTGGCGAACGTTGCAGCGCGCCAGCAGATCCTGGCCGCCATGAAGGCGCCTGGTGGCCCGCCGTCCCAAGGGTCAGCCCAAGCCAACAGCGTCTTCACGGTAAGGTTCGAGTTCGGCAGCACACGCGTCGTGATGCCGGCCGAGATCGCCACGACCTTGATCGCGGACGCCAAGTCGGCGCCCCTGGTGCTGCTGCGCGGGCGAACTGATGGCAGCAGTGACGCACCGGCCGAAGGCCGCATCGCCCGGGATCGCGCCGACGCGGTTCGCGACTACCTGGTGGCCGCAGGCGTGGACCCGGCCCGCATCCGGGCCACCTACCAGTCGGCAGGCGACCATGTGGCCGACAACGCCAGCGCCGGGGGTCGCCGCCTGAACCGGCGCGTAGAGATCGAGCTGTATCGGGCTCTGCCGGTTGCGCTGAGCGCAACCGCCGTCGCCCAGCCCTGAGCCGCCGCCCCACCCCACCTTCGCGAGGTTGCCATGGATACAGACAACTCCCCCGCCCGTCGGCCGGCGCCAGCCCAGGGCGGCACCGTCGAACCCGCCAATCGCGCCGCAGTAGCCAAGGAACGGTTCCAGACGCCGACCGACGCGGCAGGCGAGCGCTATGAGCTGCGAGATCCCTTCGCCGAGGTGATCTACAGGGCCAACACCTTCCCGGACATGGTTGCCAAGGCGGAACAGCTGGGTAGCAGCCGCTTCGTCGCTGTGGCCGAGGACGGCAAGCGGACGCCGGTCCAGAAGGTCGACGACGAGTGGCAGCGTGGGACCCAGCGCGCGGCGCCACCTGAGCGTCCACTGGACCCGATGCCAGTGCGCGACGAGGTGCCCGAGGCCACGAACGTCGTCCCGATGCCTGGTGCCGCCAAGGCACCTACACAGCCTGAGCAGGCTGGTGCCAAGGCCATCGCCAAGATAGACGCCAAGGCCGAGCGTGCAGCGCATGTCGCCCGCCTCGAAACCGCGTTGATGGACCGCTACATCATCAAGCGCGCCCCGGTGACGGTCGGCGACGTGACCATCGGCCGCACCGAGTACCGATTCCGCGGCGACACCTCACGCGTGGCCTTCACCGAGTCGACCTTTCGCCTGGCCACCGACACCAACAGCCCGTCCGTCGCCCGGTCGATGGTGGACGTGGCCGAGGCGCGCAACTGGAAAGCGCTGCGCGTGTCGGGCAACGAAGACTTCAAGCGCATGGTGTGGCTCGAAGCCTCGGTACGCGACGTGAGGACCCTGGGCTACGAACCGAACCCGGGCGATCTGGAACTCCTCAAACGCGAGCGCGAGGTGCGCCTGGTCAACCGCATCGAGCCGGCCCGAGACGTGGGCGCCGGCGCGCCGGCAACGCCGGCCGACAAGGCATCGGCACGCGGCGGCGGCGGTCGCAAGACCGTGCTGGCCGCCATCGAGGCAGTGCTGGTCGCCAAAGGGGTGCCCGAGAAGCAGCGTTCTGCTGTGATGGCGGCGGCCACAGAGAAGCTTGCCCAGCGCATCCGTGACGGCCAGGCGCCCAAGGTCAAGGTTTACGACAAGGCGGCGCCATCGCAGCGACCCGTGGTCACGCCAACGCCCGAGATCCAGCGCTCACGTGAGCGGCCTGCGCCTGCCCCCGTGCGGTGAGGCCCGCCCATGGATGCGCCGATCCACGGACTCACGGCGCCGCACTCGATCTATGAAGTCGGCGGCCGGCGCTTCGAAACCACGTCCCCTGGCTTCGCCGAGGCCATTGCCGAGGCCCACGCATCGCACCAGCGGCCGCGTTGCATGTGCCTGGTCGAAGGCGTCGAGATGTACATGGCGCGCCTGGGCGGCGGATACATCGTCAAGCGCATGCCGAACACCGGCAGCCACCATGCCCCCGACTGCCCATCCTACGAACCGCCGGCAGAGGTCTCCGGCCTGGGGCAGGTGCTGGGCAGCGCGATTACGGAAGACCCGGCCACCGGCGAGACGACGCTGAAGCTGGGCTTCCCACTGTCGAAGACTCCGGGCCGCTCGGCAGTGCCGTCCGCCGGCGGCAACACCGACAGCGTTGCCACCGACGGCACGAAACTCTCGCTGCGGGGCCTGCTGCACTACTTGTGGGACCAGGCCGAATTGACGCACTGGCAACCAGGCTTCGCAGGCAAACGTTCCTGGGCCACGGTGCGCAAGCATCTGCTGTGTGCTGCCGAGAACAAGATCGCGCGGGGAGACTCGCTGCGCTCGCGGCTCTATATCCCCGAAGTGTTCTCGCTTGACGAGCGTGATGCGATCAACGCCAGGCGGATGGCACAGTGGTCGCAAGCCATCGCCGCACCCGGCAAGCTGCAGCATCTGATGTTGCTGATCGCAGAGGTGAAGGAGATCGTGCCGGCACGCTACGGGTTCAAGGCTGTCGCGAAGCATGTGCCCGACCAGGCCTTCTCGCTGGACGAACAGCTCTACCGGCGGCTCGGCCGGCGGTTTGAGTCGGAACTGGCACTGTGGGGCGCCGCCGATGACATTCACCTGGTGATGATTGCCACCTTCAGCCTTGCCGCGGCAGGCATCCCGACCATCGTAGAGCTGTCGTTGATGCCTGTGACACGACACTGGCTGCCGATCGAAGACGGATTCGAAAAGCAGCTCATTGAGCGGCTCGTGGCGGACGGGCGATCCTTCGTGAAGGGGCTTCGCTACAACCTCGCTCCGGCGAGCGCGCTGGCCAGCGCAACGCTGACCGACTGCGGGGGTTCGGCACCGTTGCTCTTCGTCGTTCAGACTGGTATCGAGGGCAGTGGGCGGCATATTCAGGTGTGCGCCCCATCGGTACCGGTGTGGCTGTGGAAGCCATCGAGCGAAGCGATGCCATCGTTGCCGCCTCGACAGCAACTTTGCCAAAGGGCGGCTGAATCTGCGGTCGAGCGCCGATGACTGCTCCGTCGCTCGCGACCGCACCGAAGTGGTATAAATCATCGGACGCTTCTTTGATTCGCCCGAGGATTCATACCATGTCCGCCTCTGACACCTCTACGCAGCGCGCCAAGGCGCTGACGCTGCTCAAGCGGCGGGGGATGACACGGCTCGCAGAGTTCGGCGCGGCAGGCATCACCGCCACCACGGTCAGCCGCATGGAGCGAGCCGGCGAGGTCGTGCGCCTGGCCCGAGGGCTCTACCAACTTCCCGATGCCGCGCTCGATGCACAGCAATCGCTGGCCGAAGCGGCCCGGGTGGTGCCCAAGGGCGTCATCTGTCTGGCCTCGGCACTGGCATTCCACGGCCTCACCGACCAGATGCCGCCGAAGGTTTGGATCGCCATCGGGCGCAAGGACTGGCGACCTCGGGTCACCTATCCGCCGATCCGGATCGCTCGGTTCTCTGACGAGCTTCTGCGCCGCAGCGTCGAACACAAGAAGATCGCCGGCACGCCCGTGCCCGTGTTCGGCGTTGCCAAGACGGTGGCCGACCTGTTCCGATACCGTCGAACGGTGGGTGATGCGCTTGCCATCGAGGGGCTGCGCCAAGCGCTGCGGCAGCGCAAGGCCACGCCTGCGGAGATTGCACGGGAGGCCGAAGCCGCAGGTGTGTGGACGACGATGGAGCCCTACGTAATGGCGCTGACCAGCGATGCCTGATCGCCCGCGCAACATCGGCGCCTCCGTGCGCCAGCGCCTGTTGAACCTGGCACATGCGCGCGGCCAACCGATGGAGCTGCTGCTCACGCGGTACGCGCTGGAGCGCCTGCTGCATCGGCTGAGCCTCTCGCCGCACCGCCAGCGGTTCGTGCTGAAGGGTGCGATGCTGTTGGCCACCTGGTTCGACGAGCCACACCGCGCGACGCGCGACGTGGACCTGCTTGGTTTTGGGGACGCGGCGGAAGATTCGCTACTCGCGACGTTCCGCGAAATCATGGCAGTCGAGGCTGACGACGGGGTGAGCTTCGACTTGAAGGGTCTGCGGATCGAGGCTATCCGCGAAGAGGTCGAGTACGGCGGGTCGCGGCTTCGCACTACAGCCGCGCTCGCCGGCGCTCGCATTCCGATCACCGTGGACATCGGCTTCGGCGATGCCGTCGAGCCCGGCGTGGAGGACATCGATCTGCCGGTGTTGCTCGACATGCCGGCGCCTCACCTGCGCGCCTATCCGCCCGAGACTGTCATCGCCGAGAAGTTTCATGCGATGGTGGCCCTGGGTCGGGCCAACAGCCGCATGAAGGACTACTACGACGTGTGGATGCTGACGAGCACGTTCGAACTCGAACCAGAGCGGCTGCGCCGGGCCATTACGGCGACGTTTGCGCGTCGCAGCACGGTGATCCCTGCGGAGGTTCCGGATGGACTCAGCGAAGCATTCGCGGCCGACGCTGCAAAGCAGCGGCAGTGGGACGCCTTTGCCCGGGACCTCTCCGGTCCGGTCCCTGGGCTTGGCCTCATCGTCAGCGATCTTCGGCAGAAGCTGAAGACCTTCTTGGCGCCGAACTGATTTTCCGTGCACCTGCCGGTTTGGATCAGCCGTGGAAGCAAGCGCCTCCCATGGCCATTTCAGGATGTCAAGCAAAGGGTACTCAAATCAGCGGGCACCTTGCATCTGCCTAGACTTCTGCGGTTTGGTCAGAGGTGGTCAGCGCCCAAGCAAACGTGGTGCTGGCCGAAACGGTAAACAGCGCGAGGCCATTGGAACCGACAACTCGGCCCACAATGAGCATCACCAATGAATTGCTATTGAGCTTCGAACTGGCGATGAGCCGGTTCATGGCATCGCTGTCAAGGCTGGACGCGCTCGGGCGGTCCTCCGCATGCGTATGCCACTCACCTAGGTACAGCAGGCCTGCCATCGATTGTGCTTCAACCGCCCGCTGGGCCGCTGCCGGATTTGATCGGTAGCGGTAGCGGGTGCGCTCGTCCCCAGCGTAGGGGCCCGTCGCAAGTGCAATTCTCACATAAGCATCGTCGACGGTACCAAACAGTTGCCCACCCGCCTCTGTGGCTCTGGCGGAAGTCTGTCGGTGGCAGGAAACATGCGACAACACTTCTGGATCAAGCCAAACACGTTGGGTGTAGCCGTCGGCGTGACCAACGATGGGTTGCAATGTCTTTCGCCGAAAGACACGCGATAAGGCCTTCAGTACCACGCCGACTCCCTCGCAACATTGCTCGCCGAGAAATCAGGCGTACTGGTGCCACCATTCGCAACAACGGCAGCCAAGTCCCCTTGCCAGACGCGCCGGCAAGAGGTGGGAACTCGTCCGAGGAGCACGTCAATGGCTAGGCGAGCTGCGAGTACGACGGTGGCCTGCAGATCAATGGCACCGTGTGGCTGAAACTGGTTGCCGCATCCGGCTTCCACCACCAAGGCTTTGCCGTCATCCGGCCACTCGGTGAGCCGAAACAAGGGCCGCTCACGTTCGTCGAAGCCAGAGATCAGCGATTCCGCTCCGTACAGCAAGACAGCATGCCCGACGATCGCATACGCTTCAGTCCAGGTACAAAGGTGCGGCGGCGGCGTCGCGAGAGATCGACGCCAATCGTCGACCTGTGCGTCACCATCGAAGTCAATTCCGGCGCTGATGATCAGGTCAGCGTTCGACACGGCTTCGAGTTCCCGAGCCGCTAGACGCTGGAAGCGCTTCGCGTACGGCGTGACTGTCTCGATGTGTGGAAAGTCCTGCCGCAGCATTTGGGCCAAAGCCTGAGCCTTGTTCTCACCGACCGATCGCATGCCGAGCGCGTGCCGAGCAACGTTCGCCGGCGTAAGATCGTCATGGTCGATGAGCAAGAACGTGCCCACGCCGGTCTGCGCCAGCAGTTTCGCCAATGACCCGCCAAGTCCGCCGCAGCCGACGAGTGCGACGGATTTGGAGCGGATGGCAGGATAGGCCTTGTCATGTCCGCGACCATGGACCCAGGGCCCATCAACACGAATTACCGGGCAACGCTGAACCGCGCGGCCGCTGAACGATGCCAGGATGCGGTTGATCGGTACCTTCCTAATGCCACGGAAACCCTTGACTAGGTCTCGCTCAGCGGCGCCATGCAGCAGGACGGCGACAAAGCCCGGCCCCGTTTGCGTCCTGGCTTCGAAGATCAGCGGACAGGCCTGGCCTGGGACCAGCACTCGGCGCAGCATCGTCTCTGGCAACTGGCTCAGTACGTCACGCCCGAACTCTGGATACTCCTGCGGTGTCCACGGCCGCGTAAGGCGCAGCAACAACGTCGGCAAGACTTCGCGGTCCGATGGATTGGAGCCGCTATTTCGCAACCAGCCGACAAGCTCGGCCTTGCTGTCGGCAAACACTATGCGGCCATTGATCCGATCAGTGTAATAGACGACCTCGCGAGACTCGCCGCCAGGTTTGCTGAGGCTCAGAACGTCAGGCCGGTTTTTCTTGGCGCCCGAACGCTGATCCCAATAGGCGCCGAACTCGCGCTCGAACTCACGCCGGCATTCGGCCTCGCTGAAGTTCAGAAGCTCCTCGGCCCATAGCAAGTGCTGCAACACACGCTGGCCAGGAGCCGCGGCCACGCGAGTGGATTTGAGGCACAGAAGGCCTCCAGTCTCGACGTGCGGCCATCGGAAGTCGCTTCCCGCCTGTGGAGCGAACACCCTCGGCTGCGAATATGGAAATGTAGCGTCAACGACGACTACGAAGTGGTCGACGCCTTCGATGCATACCGACGTAGCCAGAACATCAATGCGCCAGCCGGCACAGAAAATGTGAAAAGGGTGAGCGGCCAGTTCAGCCACATTGAGCCGCCGCCACCGACCCGGCAACTGGGCCTGCAAGGACAATTCGATGTCTGAAACATACGCTATATCGAAGGGCACAGTAGTCAGCCGAACCTTCCGCCGCCATCACTGCGCCGCGCGGTTTCGACAGAAGTCACCAGCATGGCAGAGCCTTCGGACTTCTTCGCTGCACCGCCGTCGGGCTGGTCGGTGAAGAACACGGTATCGAAGACATCGTCCCATGCCTCGCGGGCCTGTTCGCGAGTGCAATCGTCCGTATCGAGAATGTTGAGTGTGCCAAGCGCATTGGCAAGACAATCACGAAAGAACACAACCGCTTCGTCCCCCACCTGGGCCAGCTTCGTGCCGACCAGCACGGGGTGATCGATTGCAGTTGTTGCGTCAAGCGCCTTCTTGATCGCCTTCCAGGTCTCGCGCAGGGCCTTGTCGTCGCGATCCTGGCTGTAGACGAAGTTGTCGACGACAAGTTTGGTGATGCAGATACCAGTCGTGGTCTTCAGCTTCCACGGCTTGCGGCGCGCGAACTTCTTGGTGAGCTTGGTAATTCGGCGCATCTGACTGCCATCAGACTCACCAGCATTGAGTTCGCCAACGATGCCGTTGTACCAGAGTGTCACGGCACGCGCGTCCGATCTCACCCAGTCATCGCCGCTCGCAAGTTCGAAGTGTTCGGCTTCGTTGCCGTTTTCATCCTCGGTCGTCACAATGCGGTAGACGGGAACATCGATGTGGTAACCGGCGGGATAGGCTTGGCGAACACAATTCCGTTTGATCGTCGCCTCGTGCTTCAGCCGTCCATCCCACTTCAGCGCCTCACACACCCGCTCCCGCGCAGCCAACGGCGTAAGTGCTTCGCCATCGCCGTCGGTCAAGTCGTCATCCTCGAAATAGGCCCCGTCGTCAATGTCATAGTCGTTGTCATCGTCCTGCGTCATGGTGCGCATCTGGTACGAGCCTTGGGAATGGACCACCCGCGGCTGGGGATGGCCTTCGAGATCGAGGCCGTTCTCCAAGCGCGTTCGACCGGCGTTGCGACGGGTGCGCATGTCAGTCTGCTGCTTCTGGGACAGGGTCACGTTATCGCGATGGAACGCTGTCATCTCAGAGTTGCATTCAATGTCAGCCATGGTGATCCTCTTGGTTGTCGGGAGTACCCCGGTTCGGTGAAGCGGCGAGGGCCTCACGAAATGCCTGCATGCGCGGTTCGCGCTGCATCGCTGCCCAGGCGAAATCGACGTCAGAAACTGCTTGGCGGGCCAGCGCATTCAGCACCTTCGGGCGCGCGTCGTCCATGTTGACCAAGTAGTCACGCAGCGCGTTAGAAGGGCACTGGGCGGGCAACCGGTACGCAAAGCTCCCGTCTCCACGAAGCTCGGCCATCTTATTGGTGATGTAGTCATAGCCAACGGCCTGGGCGTTAAGACTGGCGGCGATCGCACGAAGCCCACCGCCCCAGCCGAAGGCGCCGCGGTGCAGTGATCGCCCAGCCACTTCTTCGCCACCTTGCGAAGGCAGCGTGCCCAGCATGAACAAATGAATCGGACGGTTCGACCCACCTCGATCAGCAAGAATCTCGACAGCTTCAATCATTCCGATGAGGCCGGGGTTGTTCGCCCAGAGACCGCCGTCAACATAAACGGCTGTAGTTCCTGCGTTGCCGGGCTCCACAAGTCGCGCCATCGATCGCAGTATCGGCGCAGCGCTTGTGGCCATGCACACATCGACCAAACTGCGCGTGTTATCTCGGCCATTCAGGCGCTTCAGGTGCTGAGTCTTGAAGACCACCGAAGCGTGCCGGTTGAGGTCAACCGTGGGCACGGCGAGCGCAATGCCCCGTTCCGTGTACACCGATCCGACTGTTCGTTCGCCGAGCGTGGCGGTCAGAACCGCCCTCAGCGCCGAATCCCCTTGCCGCAGGCCCAGACCGAGCCCACGAACGAACTTCTCGACGACTGGCAGTGCCCGCGCCCATTGATACGGAAAAATATTCTTTCCGTGGTCGGCGTACAGGCCTCGTACGTCGGCCAGTGGAATTCCAGCGGCAAGTGCGCAGGCGACGATGCCGCCAGTGCTCGTGCCGACCACCAAGTCGAAGGCGCGCCCAATGTCGAATGCACAGGATTCGCCTGCGGCTGCGCGCAGCCTCTCCGTGAACGTATCGAGATAGGCGGTTTGATAGACGCCCCGCATGCCGCCCCCGTCTAGGCACAGCACACGAAACGGGATCACTGCGTCCATGAGTAGTCCATCCCCCTGTTTCTTTGGTCTCAATGTGAGGAATGCCCGACCGATTTCAAGTTGGCACCGCACGAACGACGTTGAATTTTCCGAGACGTCATGGTGGACCCTTCAACTGCGAAAGACATCTTCGGCCATCCCGTCCAACTTGGCCTTCACCGCACGCCAGGTCGGCATGTGCCGATCCAGGGTTCTATAGAACGCCGGACTGTGGTTATGGTGCTGGAGGTGGGTGAGCTCGTGCAGAACAACGTAGTCGATGCACTCACGGGGCGCCTTGACCAACATCGGATTCAGCGTGATACGTCCGGCCGGGGAGCAACTGCCCCACTGCACCGTCATGTTTCGCAGCCGCATCTCGGGCACGCTGCGCACCCATCGCAAGTTCGCGGCAACGGCCTCGAGCCGATGCGCAAGAACTTCCTTGGCCCTTTGCCGGTACCAGGCGTCGACAGCATCGCGAATCGGCTCCGCCGAGCGCTGGGGTGCCGTCACCACAAGGTAGGCGCCGCGGAGCGCCGCATGCACCGGCGTAGCCTTTTCCACCGCCACCTTCAGCCGGTAACGCCGCCCCAGGTACTGCAGCGATTCGCCACTGACGTACTCGCGACCCTGCAAGCCGTCATGCCTTTCGCGCGCGGCGGCGACGTGCCGACTGATCCACATCGATCGCTTGCGAACGGCATCCACCACGCTCGCCGATGTGGCGCCGCTAGGCGCATCAACCAGCACCCGTCCATCCGTCTCCACGTGAATCGCCACGCGCGGCACACGCCGATCAGGTTGAACGCGCACGCGGAAACGGATGACTTCGTCCCCGTAGCGAATGCAGTGCTCCCCGACCAACCCGCGGGCTACATCGGTCATGACCGGCTCAGCCCGATGCGCGTGATCTGGATCACCTGCTCCACCACCTGCCGCGCGTTCTCCAGACCCAGCTCGCCGAACAGCATCGGCAGCAGTCCCTTGCGGATCGCGGCCTCGATGTTCTGCGGGTTGAGCGAGTTCTCGGCCACCGCGTCGCGCACAACCCCGTCGATGGCGACGGCATGCTCAAGCAACTTGGCTTGTGCCGCCGAGTCCATGGCATCGCAGGCCTGGTCGCCCAGCACCAGACGGATCGCGCCGAAGTAGGCCTTGGCGTGCGGATTCTCGTCCAGCGCCGAAGGCACGCCCGGCGTCTTGCGCGCCGTGAGCTGATCCTCGAAGTCCTTGAACAGCGCGTACTGCTTCAAAGGGTGATCGAACATGGCCTCCGCCTCGGCGATGGCCTGGCGCAGCAGTTCGCCGAAAACCTTCTGCGCATACGGGTCCTCGGCCAGTTCCTGCTCGATGGTCTTGCGCAACCGGGTGCGGATCAGATCCGTCTCGTTGCGCGTCTTCTCCGCCGACCACTTCTCGGGGTCTTCGGCCCGGCCCAGCTGATGCACGAGGTACACGCCGTCAGGCTCGCGCACCTCCTTGCCAATCACCTGCTTGTCGACCAGCCGGCGAATCTGCTCTTCGTAGCTGCTGTAGTCCACCGTCTCCATTGCGTCGCGGCGGGCAGTCTGGCGCAGTTCGGTGAAGAAGCGCAGGTCACCCTTGTAGCGCGCAATCAGCGCCTCGGAGAAGCTCTTGTCCTCGAAGAAGCTGCGGCTGGACAGCGCCGTCTGCAGGCACAGGCCGAATTCGGTCAAGGCCGCATAGAAGTCGTCGCGCAGCTTCTGGCGCTCGTCGTACTCCTCGCCGTCAGCCGCCGTCACGAACTTCGGCGTCAGCACCTGGCGGAACTGCTCGCGGTCGAGCTTATTGACCACCCCCTTGAAGAACGACCACAGGCGGTCATGCAGCGCCGGCAGGCGCTTGTACTCGGTGCCGAAGTTGCGGTACAGGCCATCGATATCGGCCACGTCGAAGCCGCCCTGGGTGCGGGTTTCCAGGTCCTGGTAGGCGCGGATCGCCGTGTCCAGTTCCTTCAGGATGCCGCGGTAGTCCACGAGCACGCCGTAGCGCTTGTCGTCGTGCAGGCGGTTCACCCGTGCCACCGCCTGGATCAGGTTGTGGCCCTTCAGCGGCTTGTCGATGTACAGCACGGTGTTGCGCGGTTCATCGAAGCCGGTGAGCAGCTTGTCCACCACGATCAGCAGGTCGGGCCCGTCGTCGGTGCCGAAGTCGGCGACGACCTGCTTCTCGTAGGCTTCAGCGTCCAGGCCGCTGGCCAGTACGGTCTGTTTCCACCACTTCTGCACCTCGGGCAGCGTGTCCTCGTCGACCTCGGCGTTGCCCTCCCGGGTGTCGGGCGGCGAGATCACGATGGCACTGGTGACCAGGCCCGTGTCGTCCAGCGCCTTCTTGTAGCGGATGGCGTCGAGCTTGCTGTCGGTGGCCACCTGGCCTTTCAGGCCCAGGCCAAGAGCCTTGATGTTCTCGCTGAAGTGGGTGGCGATGTCCCACGCGATCAGCTCGATGCGGCCCGCGGCGCCGTAGATCGCGCCCTTCTTCGCAAACTTCTTCTTCAGGTCGGCGCGTTGCGCGTCGCTCAGGCCCGCGGTGATCTTGTCGAACCAGCGGTTGACTGCATCTTCGTTGATCGTCAGTTCGGGCACGCGCTCTTCGTACAGCAGCGGCGCCACCGTCTCGTCCTCCACCGCTCGCTGCATGGTGTAGGCGTGCACGATGGGGCCGAACTTGTTCGAGGTCTTCTCGTCCTTCAACAGCGGCGTGCCGGTGAAGGCGATGTAGGCCGCACGGGGCAGCGCCTTCTTCATGCGCTCGTGCGTCTCGCCGCCATGGCTGCGGTGACCTTCGTCGACCAGCACGATCAGGTTGGCCGAGTCGTTTCGGCATTCCGGCAGCTTGGACGCCGAGTTGAACTTGTGCACCAGCGTGAAGGTGATGCGCGCGGTGCCGCTGCCGATGCGCCTGGCCAGGTCGCGCCCCGTCATCGCCCGGCTCTTCTCGCCATCCTTCAGCGACGCGATGGCCGAGCCGAAGGCACCGCCCGAGATGAAGTTGCGCGACAACTGCCCTTCCAGGTCCACACGGTCCGTCACCACCACCACGCGGCATTCGGCCAGCGCATCGACCAGCAGCAACGCCTTGGTGAGGAACACCATCGTGAAGCTCTTGCCCGAGCCCGTGGTGTGCCAGACCACACCGCCCTCGCGCCCGCCGTCTGGCCGCACCTGCCGGATGCGGGCCAGCAGGGCGCGGATGCCGAAGAACTGCTGGTAGCGCGCGACGATCTTTCCCACCTTGCGGTCGAATAGCACATAGCTGCGAAGGAACTCCAGCAGGCGCGCCGGCGTCAGCAGGCTGGTCAGCAGGCGGTCCTGGTCGGTGGGCTCCATGGGGTGGGCCCACAGCGACTCAAAGTACGCCGCCAGGCTGGCCGGCTTGCCTTCGAACAAGCGGCTGTGCACCTCCGCCGGCAGTGGCGCGTTCTTCATTGCGGCATGGTGGGCCGCATCGAACTCTTCCTCTCGCCAGCGCGCCCAGAACTTGGCCGCCGTGGCGGTGGTGCCGTAGCGCCCCTCGGTCTGGCTCACGGCCATCAGCAACTGGGCATAGCCGAAGAGCTGCGGAATCTCATCGGGCCGCTGGTTGCGCAGGTGCTGGCTGATGCCCTCGGCCACCATCGACTTGCCGGCATGGGTGGACTCGGGCCGCTTGGCCTCGATCACCACCAGAGGCAGGCCGTTGACGAAGCCCACCACATCCGGCGTGCGATGGTGCGTGCCCTGGGCCGACAGCACCTCCAGCTCTTCGGTCACATCCCAGCGGTTGGCCGCCGGGTCGGCCCAGTCGATGACGGCGATGGTGGGCTGGTGCTTCTTGCCGTCGGGCATGAACTCGGTGACGGTGATGCCCAGCGCCAGCTTGCCGTACAGCCGCTCGTTGGCGGGCAATAGCCCTTCGGCCAGGCCGACGGCCGACAGTTCGCGCACCACCTGCTCGATGCCGCTGCTGGACAGCGGGTACCACTGGCCCTTGTACTCGTAGCGCCGGGTCTGCAACACCTCGACCAGGCGGGACCGCAGGATGACCTCGCGCGTGCTGCCGCGCAACGCCAGCGCCTGAGCCGTGGTCAGGAAGTTCCAGCCCAGGTTGCACAGGAGGTGCAAGGCCGGCAGATGCGCAGCGTACTGCTCCTTCGAGTTGGGCGCGGCGGCGGTCATGGCGTGGTCTCGGCGGCAGGAAGACGGACTCGGCGCTTGCCGGTGAGCAGGTCGGCCATCAGCGCGGCCTTCTCCTCCCTCAGGCTGGACGCAAATTCTTGGTGGCGCCGAACCCACTCGCCTGCAACCGCCAGACGCGCTGCGATTCGCTCTTGAGTGGCTCTCGGGGGTATTGGTACCTGGCAGGCCATGAAGTCCGCCGGGCGGATGTTGAGCAGCCCGTTGTTCCGTACGCCTGTATTGACCAGCGCGCCGAGCTGGTCGTGCAGGTAGTCCGCTGAGAAAAGCTGCTCGAAGAATCCGGCATCGTGCTCGTCGTGCAGACGAAAACACACATACACGTGCGGCACGAGCCCCCTCGGTAAGCCCTTCAGGGGGTACACGCAACCAAACTCGTAGCGCTTCGAGTTGCCCTTGTTGTAGGCGAACTCACCTTCCTCGAGCGCGATGTAATTTTCGACACTCTTGCCCGCCATGAAGCGGCTGTACATCTGATCCTGTCGAACGAAACCTGATGCTGAGGAGATCATGAGCACTGACAATTCGCCGCCACCAGTTTCTCGTCGTTGAACACGAGTAGCAATGTCTGAGATCTGGCGCATCGGCCACCGGCCAGCTCTTGCTTGAGTTAGCAGCGTTTGGGCCATCAGCGCTGCCCGATGACCGCTGGCGTTCGTGGCAAGCAGCTCGGCGCCTGCGATTGCAGAGTCCCAAGTCGAAAGGACTTGCGCGATTCGCTGCTGTTCTGCCCAACCAGGAACATGCACAACCTGCCTGTCAATATCTGACTTCTTGACGTGCACGAGAGTTGCCTTGAATCCGTGTGCGCTTCCTTCGATCCGGTCTGTGACATGGCGCAACGCCCAATACAACCAGTCGGGATCGATCCCTTCCTTCGGGTAGACCTTGAAGATGTGCTGATTGAGAACACCGATGGGGCCGCGCCAAACCGTCGGCCCAAACGACACCCCTTTTGTTCCAGCCCAAGCGAAGAGGAGTTGTCCAGGCTCGACGAGCCAGCGCGGGTCGGGTTCACCCGCGAAGTAGTCGAAGCTCTTGCCTCCATTCAGGTTCTGAATCCGGATGATCGGCAAGCCCTCGTCCGACCACTCATCAGGTCCAAACCCGTGCCCGTTCCGCATCTCGCAAATGTCGGCTACGGTCGCCGCTCGCCAATGCGTCGCCGTCGTCACTTGGACCCTCCCGCCTTCGCGCGATGTTTCTTGGTGCGCACCAGTTCCGCGATACCGTCCGCACAGGCTGCTGGCGCGATCGCCAGGCGCCACTGGGCCAGTCCGGCTTCGGTGCTGCAAAGAACCGCTTGTCCCGCCACGTTGGGCTCGACTGGTAGGCAGTCACTCATAGCCGAGCTCCTTCAAGTAGCCGTCCATCTGCACTTCCAGCCGTTCCAACTCGGCCTTTAGCTGTGCGCGCTCTCGGCGCACGGCCATCAGGTCAATCGCTGCCTCTGCCTCGAAGGTGTCGACGTAGCGCGGTATGTTGAGGTTGAAGTCGTTCTCGGCAATCTCCACGGGCGTGGCCAGGTAGGCGTAGCGCGCCACGGGCTGGCGCGCTGCAGCAGCGTCCAGGATGCGCTGCAGATCGGCCTCACGCAGCAGATTCTGGTTCTTGCCGGCCTCGAAGTCGCGGCTGGCGTCGATGAACAACACCTTGTCGTCGGCCTTGTGCTTGCGGAACACCAGCACCGCGGCCGGAATGCCGGTGCCGTAGAACAGCTTCTCCGGCAAGCCGATCACCACGTCGAGCAGGTTCTCCTCGATCAGCTTCTGGCGGATTCGGCCTTCGGCCGCGCCGCGGAACAGCACGCCATGCGGCACCACCACGGCCATGCGGCCGGTGCCAGGCTTCATGGTCTCGACCATGTGCAGGATGAACGCGTAGTCGCCCTTGGTGCGCGGCGGGATGCCGCGTCGGAATCGGCTGAACTTGTCGGCCTCGGCGCCTTCGAAGCCCCATTTCTCCAGGCTGAACGGCGGGTTGGCCACAACGATGTCGAAGTGCTTCAGGCTGGCCTTGCCGTCCAGCAGCTTGGGGTTACGGATGGTGTCGCCCCACTCGATGCGGTGGTTGTCCTCGCCGTGCAGGAACATGTTCATCTTGGCCAGCGCCCAGGTGCTGCCGATGGCCTCCTGCCCGTACAGCGCGTACTTGCGCGCGCCGGTGCGCTGTCGGATGAGGCGGCCGCACTTCATCAGCAGCGAGCCCGAGCCGCAGGTGGGATCGCAGATCTCGTCGCCGGGCTGCGGGTCCATCAGCCGCGCCATCAGTGTGGAAACCTCGGGCGGCGTGTAGAACTCACCGGCCTTCTTGCCGCTGGTCGACGCGAAGTTCTTGATCAGGAATTCGTAGGCGTTGCCGATCACGTCGAGCTGGCCGACGCGGCTTTCGCGCAGGTTCAGCTCGGGCTTCGCAAAGTCTTCCAGCAGGTGGCGCAGGATGTCGTTCTTCTGCTGCTCGTCGCCCAGCTTGTTGCCGTTGAAGCTGATGTCCTGGAAGACATCGCGCAGCTTGCCGAGGTTGGCCTCTTCGATGGCATGCAGGGCCTTGTCGATGCGCTCGCCGTTGCCGGCGGTCTGCCGCAGCGCGTGCAACGCGTAGAAGCTGGCGCTGGCGGGAAGCACGAAGCGTTCGTTCTTGAGCATCTCCTCGATCAGCTCGGGATGGTCGCCGTACTGTTGCTTGTAGTTGTCGTAGTGGTCCTGCCAGACGTCGGACACGTACTTCAGGAACAGCATGGTCAGCACGTAGTCCTTGTAGATGCTGGGGTCCACCGTGCCGCGGAAGGTGTCGCAGGCGGCCCAGACGGCGCCGTTGATGTCGTCCTGGCTCACGCTTGTCTTTCTCACAACGATGTCGTTCATTTCTTGTCCTGCATGCGGGTATGGATTGCGGGCGCGCTCAAGTCTTCAGCAATCGCCTGGAGCTGCTGTTCGCGGTTGTTGATGAGTCGTTGCAACGCTCGGCGCTCGCGCTGTGCCAGTTCAGCCAGGGCGACGATGCGACGCTGTTCTTCGATCGAAGGAATGGAGAGCGTAAGTTGCTCCAGCACGGGCCGCCGAATGCTGAGTTGGCTGCTGCCCTCGGCAGCCTGCAACAGCTGACGCTGGCAAGGGGACTGGTTGATCTGCCAGGCCAGGAACCGAGGGTCGACCTGAGCCGCGACGCGGACGCGGATGTGGAAGAACGCCGGCACGCACACGGCATGGCTGGGCGACGCTCCAGCACACACAGCGTAGAACCGGGCGCCCTTGGCAGCGAAGAGGATGTCGCTTTCGTGGATCCAGTCAGGCTGCTTGCGCCCGGCAAGGCGGGTTCGAATGGCGCCAGCCCAGTCCACGCCGATCTCGGGCCCGACATCCTTCATCTGCACGACCAGGACGTCGCCGTTCACGACCTCCTCGACTGTCGTGCGGAAGGGGTAGCCGGCCTGCAAAGAGGCCACCTCCGCCAAAACAACATTTTTCGCATCAAACGCCATACCGCAATGGTAACAACAAGAATCGATCGAATGCAAGAAGTTTTGCAACTTCTGGATTGATGCGTACCTTCGCGGTCGAGTCTGGCGGCTGTTCCCGGCCACCCGTTCGTCCGAGGCTCAGCGGCGCGGCCCGATGTCGGCCGGTTTGACCTGCGGCGCGGGCTCGGGCCTCTGCCTCCGCGCCTCTGCAGCCGGTGTCGACGGCATGTCCCTCACGAACACAGCGATGGACTTCGCAAGGCTCCGATCCGCCTGGTCGCCAGACATCGCCAGCGCCTGGCCCAGTTGCCTCCAAGCCTCCACCGCTTCCGTCCGCGTCGCGATAGCACGCCTGCCGCTCTTGGATGCGGGCGTGGTGGTGCGCAACCGACCGTCCTCTCGGGCCTTCACACGCCACAACGGGTCGTAGTTCCGGCTTCCGCCACGGGTGGCCTGCCGCGTTGCTTCGGCCTCGATGCCGTACGCGCGCAGTTTCTCCGCGAAAGTCTCGCGCCATCGATGCAGGTCGGCCTTGCGCGGATTGAGTCGCTTGCCGTGTCTCGACTCCGCGCGCACGCTGATGTGAACGTGTGGATTGGCCTGGTGTTCGTGCAGGACCATCACGTACTTGTGGCCGGCCAACTCGGCCTGGGCGAACTCGCGCGCCGCGCGCTGCACGGTGAGCGGGTCGGTGCCGCGCGGCATCGACAGCATGATGTTGAAGGCCTCGCGCCGGTGACCGGGCTCGGCGTCCTCAGGGATCCGTGACCCACCGAAGCGCCATTCATCGGCCAGGTCACCCAGGCTGTCCTTGCCGCGCAGCGTCTCGCCCCGCTGGTCTTCGATCTCCAGTCGGCCGTTCTTGCTGATGTAGCGGAAGTGCGCAGCGATGGCCTTCATGCCACGTCCTCCGCCGGTCACTTTGACCATCACCTGCGGCGCACGCCGAACCACCGTCGCCTCAATGCGTTTGCGGATGGCCGCCGCGTGAAGGCGAGCAGCGTCCCCGCTCAGCCTGGGTTGCGGCTTCGCCTTGACGATCCGATTGCCGGGATAGAACAGGCGATCGCCCCAGGTGATCAGGATGCCGTCGATATTGGATGGTTGGGTCATGGGGATCTCCTTTCCGGCCGGGCCAAGCGCACCGTCGACCGAGCGCTGCAGCCCTGTGGCTGCAGGTCGGCCAAGATTCGGGAGGCAAACTCGAGGTGTCGGCGCACGTCGCCGGCCAGTGTGTCCAACATCTCCCGATAGGGCCTGGCCGGCTCCACGTTGGCCTGGCGCAGCAGCGCCGTCAGGCGGTGGATGTTGCGGCTGAGGGTCGAGAGTTCGGCGCAGGAAGCCCTCAGGATGGCAATGTGCTCGGTACGGCCGCCGCCGACAGACAACACTGGCACGTTGGTAATGAGGCCGGCCAGGTAGGCGCCCCGCGACAGGCCAGAAGCGTGCGTGCCTGCAGCGAGTTGCCGCGCTTCGTCCGCAGTCATTCGTATCGACAGCTTGACGGTCGTCGCGCTCGATGGGCGTCCAGCCGGCGCATCCATGCGGCTGGCTTCGCCATCGACTGCAAGCCCGAGATCGCGCGCAACCGCGCTGCGGACCAGCACCGACACGCTCACTCGCTCCGCCTGCGCGCGCGCCACCAGCGCGGCCTTCAAGCCGCGCATATCGACCGTGACGAAGTCATGGGAAGTGGTGTTCATGAGCCGACGAATGGAGGGGCGCGAAGCGCTTGTGAAACTGGCGGCAGGCCGCCTATCTCTGCACTCACCTACGCATTCAGTATTGGTCTCGATCGAGGTCACACGACCGATGATTTCGAGGCCGGAATCATCGAAACGGCTGCCCCAAGCCGAGTGGCAATCGCCTCAAAGGCGACGCCAAGGCAACGGGACCTGCCGCCGGGGCGCCGGCAAGGCGACGGTCAGCCGATGCATGCGGGACGATCCACGTGGCCAGCGACATCGCGTACCGAAGAGACGACGGGAAGGCAACGGCACCTGACTCGAAAGCCAACGAAGAGCCGCCGAGGAGCCGATGATTTCAAGACGAAAGTCATCGCGTCCCGTTGGCCCACACGCGCCTAGATTGGTTGTGTCGCGACAGCGGGGCCATCGTGCAACTGCAACCCAAACGCCCACCCGGACGCGCCGACCGAAAGGCTGCTGCCTACGCCACCGAGATCCTGCGGCTTCGTGCCGAGGGCTACACGTACGAGGCGATCCGAGAGGCACTGGTCGACGTTGGCATCGAACTGAGTGAGAGCGCGCTCAGGCGGGAAGTGCGAAGGCAGCAGAAGCGGAGCACGCGCGCATTGCCGGGCGTTCGGCCGCCATCACAGGCGCCAGACGTCCCGCCGCTAACTGCGCCGCAACCCCTGGTCGCGGGGCCACCGCCATCGACGAGCGCCAGTGGCCGCGAGATCGCCGAAGCCTTCTTCAACGCCCACCCCAGCAACCCGCTATTCCCAAGCCAGGAGACCTCATGAAAATCGCCGTCATCAACTTCTCAGGCAACGTCGGCAAGACCACCGTCGCCCGTCATCTGCTCGCCCCTCACATTCCCGGCTGCCAGGTCGTCGCGGTCGAAAGCATCAACGCCGACGACGGGCAGTCGGTGACGATCCGCGGCCGGCAGTTCGCGCAGTTGCAAGAATTCCTTCAGAGCGTCGACAACGTCGTCATCGACATCGGCGCGAGCAACGTCGAAGAGTTGCTCAAGCTGATGCGGAGATACCGCGACAGCCAGGAGGACTTCGACGGGTTCATCGTGCCCACCGTGCCGGCCCGCAAGCAGCAGCAGGACACGGCGGCCACACTGGCTGAGTTGGCACGCATCGGGGTTCCGCCAGAGAGGCTGCGCCTTGTCTTCAACCAGGTCGACGACGACAGCCCGATCGACCGCACATTCGATACGCTCTTCGCGTATTGCGCCTCGTCAGGCGTGGTGCAGCCTCGCCCGGCAGCGTTCATCTCGTTCAACGAGGTCTACGCGCTCGTTCGTGGCACCGGTCAATCGCTGGCCGAACTGGCGGCCGACCGCACGGACTACAAGGCAGCGATCGGCAAGGCCAGCGCGCAGTCGGACAAACTGGCTCTGGCGCAACGTCTGGCAACCCAGCGTCTTGCCCGGGGTGTCATCCCCGAACTCGAAGCGTGCTTCGCGGCGCTGGACCTGCACCTGCTGGCGCATCAGTCGGGCGAAGCTGCGGTGCCGGCAGCATGATGCACCCGAACACAACGCGGGAGGTGCTCATCGTCGAGGCCCTCGGGGAGGCTGCAAAGCTGATCCGACAGGTCGAGGCGTTGGCACCGGCGCTGGACGAATCGCGCCAGGCGCTTGCAGATGCCCACAGCGGACTCGCCGGTCAGTTGGCCGCGTTCGAGGCGCACGTCTTGGCCCTGACCGAGAAGTCCAAGGTCGTAGCGGTGAAGCACATCCTGGCGCGCACCGACGAGGCTGCACGGCAGTCGGCCGACTTGCAGAGTCGTGCCATGGCCGATGCGGCGAGGGTGGCCTTCGGCGCGGAACTCGGCGCCGCGCTGCAACGCCTGAAGTCGCTACACGAGGGACCGGAGCGGCGGTGGGAGCAGTGGTTGACGCATGCAGCTGCCGCGGCGACGGCGTCTGCCGCCACCTGGACGCTGGCCGTCATGCTGTGGGCACGGTGAGCGCCAGTGGGCTGGGCCGCAAAGGCTGGTGTAGGATTAAATCCTACTCAGAACGCCGGTACTGCCATGCGCTCGACCCAACAGTTCAGCATCACCCTGCCCAACGAGATGGCCGACGCGCTGCGGGCCAAGGTAGCAGCCGGCGAGTACGCCACGGAAAGCGAAGTGATCCGCGACGGCTTGCGGGTTCTGCTGGCGCGGGACCGGGCCGTCGAGGACTGGTTGCGCAAGGATGTGGCCGCGGCCTACGACAAACTGAAGGCCGACCCGTCGCGTGCGGTGGCGGTCGGCGCCGTCAAGGCCCGACTGGCCGCCGCGTACATGAAGGCATCGACGAAGGCCCGGACGAAGGGCTGATTCGTACAGCGTCGTCTACGCGCCCGAGGCAAGTGACCAGCTCGAAGACCTGTACTTCTACATCGCCGAGCGCAGGTCACCGGCAGTCGCCGAGGGCTACACCAGCGCGGTGGTCGCCACCTGCGAGGGTCTGGCGCTCTTTCCACTGCGCGGCGTGCCGCGCGAAGACATCCGACCCGGCCTTCGCGTCACCCACTACAAGGGGCGTACCGTGATCGCCTACGCCGTCGACGCTGACATGCGGACGGTGTCCATCCTCGGGGTGTTCTATGGTGGGCAGGACCACGAAGGGGCGCTGGCGGAAGGCTGGGCCGCCTGACGCAGCCGGCACGGTGGCCCGAGCATCGAGAAGGCGCGGGAGTTGGGCGGCCGCGCTGCCGAAGGTGAGCGCGGGGCCGGTTTTCCCGCGGGCCGGCGAAAGCCGGCCCGCGTTTTCACTGCCCCGATGGGACCAGGCTCGTCAATCAGGCGTCGTCGGGCCAGCGCAAGCCCCAGCGCTCGATGACGGCGCGCACGCGGGCGTCACCGTCTGGGATCAAAGTATGCAGGTCGGCGCGCCCCCAGCGCAGCGCGTCCAGGCAGCTGAGCATGTCGTCGCCGATGGCGATGTCGACGGCGCGCAGTTCGAATAAGTCGAAGGCAAATGCCTGCCCGTTGTAGCTGGCGGCCAGGAAGCGCGCGATGCGCGGGATTTGGCCGGAGTCGCCCTCCTCGGCCAGCTTCAGCAGCCGCGCGAAAGCCTGGGCGCCGGCCTGCGTGGCTTGAAGAGATCGCGCGTTGCAGGCGGCGATCTCGGCATCAATGGCGTTGTGGCTCATGTGAAGCTCCTCGGGTGTTTGAGGGACAGCCGGCCCGATCGTCGGGCCGGCCGGCGGCGCCAGAGGCGATGACTTTTAAGGGAAAGTCATCGCCAACCGGTCAACCCTTCAGCTTGCGCATCTCCTCGGCCAGCATCCACAAGGCACGGTTCAGGCTCACGCCGCGATCGATGCTGCCGACCGGCCGGGTCTGCAGGCGCCGACCCTGGGCGCTGCGACCGGGCTGGCCACCGCGGATCACGTTCTCCTGCACCCGCTGGAACGTGGTCCAAAGACTGTGGCCGATGTCCTCGGGCCGGCGCGCCTCGACCAGCTGCTCGGCCGTCACCGGCGCGGGCCGGTGCCCGCCGGTTTCCTCAACGCCGCGCTCACCGAAGCGCAGCGCCAGGGCGGCCGTCGCGAAAGCGATCTCCTCTGGCGGCTGGAGTGGCAGCGCCTTCATCGCCTCGGTGTGTTCGCCCACCGCCTCGAACTCATCGAGCACGCGGAACGCGCCCTCGATCACCTCGCCTTGGATGTTGCCCTTGTGCGGGATGCGGATGTCCTCCACCACCTCGCCCACTACCAGGCCGTTATGGCAGACAAATCTGAACATGCCAGCGAGCATCTGGTACGAGCTCGCGCCGTCGTGGCTGTTGATCAGGATGATCTCGTTCGCCTCGGGCCGGGTCTGCACCTGGCCAGCGTGGCGCATGCGGATCATGTGCTTGGTGAAGGCCGCCTTGCCTTCCATGCGGCTGGCGCCCTGGGCGACCATGAAGGGCTCGAAACCCTCCTTGCGCAGGCCGCGCAGGACATCGATGGTGGGAATGTAGGTGTAGCGCTCGGAGCGGCTCGCGTGCTTGCCCTCGGCGAAGATGGACGGCGCCGCGCGGCGCATCTGGTCTTCGTTCAGGGGCTGGTCGCCACGCATCACGCGGGTGTTGCGGGCAAAACGCGTGGCCAGTGTCGGGGTCGAGTACATGATGGTTTCCTTCGATCGTCGAGTGAGGTTCGAAGGGCGGGCGCGGCTCGTTGGCCAAATGACCAACATGGCGCCCACCCGGCGCGGGTTCAGGCATCGGCGTGCGCCGGCTGGCGCGCGTTGCGTGGCTTGCGGGTGCTGGTGGCCGGTACGGGGCGATCGGTGCTGCTGGCGCTGCTCTCGGCGCCCTGGCCCCCGTTGCGGCGTGCCTCGGACTCGGCGCGGCTGTCGAGGTAGTCGATCTCCTCGGCCGTGAACGCCATGCCGTAGACGGTCTCGCCGTCCTTCTCGTAGTTGTTGTTGCGCAGCCGGCCGACGATGTTGACGTGCGAGCCCTTGCCCAGGTACTCGGCGGCGTTCTCGGCTTGCTTGCCCCACAGCGTCCACTGGATCGCGGTGGCCTCCTCCTCGCGGCTGTCGCCCGAACCCTTGCCCGCGCGCCGGTTGTTGCTGATGGCGGTCAGCACGGCCTTGGCGACCTTGCCTTCACGACCGTTGACGTACTCGATGCGGACGGCACCTGCCAGGTGGGCGTGACGTTGGAATACTTGAATGCTGGCCATGACCAATCTCCTTGCATGAGTGACCAGCCGGGCCCCGGACCGGGTTGCCCTGAAAACTGATCCTCTCGCTCGGACTCACCTCGCTCCCGCCCACGGGCGGGCGGGGGGTGGGCATGGCCCCTTCCCTCACGGCGAAGGGGTTGGGGATGGGTGGGGTTCATCAGCAGCCGAAGCAGTGAGCCAGTTTCCCGGCCCACCGCTTGAAGATCCCCCCACAAGTCCCCCTCACCCACGGATGGGGGCGCAGCTGGGGGGAGCGCGGTGGGACGACTGGCGCACGGGCTGCCACCCTCCCTGGGCGGCGCAGCGTCGCGGCCGATGTGCCAGCTTGCCTGGCGCAGCGGTTGCAGCGCAGCGGACCAATATCCACCAGCAGCGGCGCCTCTGCGGCCGACGTGACACCAAGCGCAGCGACTGGCGCGGCGGACGAGACGCTGCGAGCACTTGTCTGCACCCGCATACAGCGGCCCGGCATCGGGCGTGGCGGGTGACCGGGGTGGCGATCTGACCGGCGCCGCACCAAGCCAAGCGCAGCGCTGAAACCAGCAAGCCGGTCAGTTCGACAAGCGGGCCTCGTTCACGCGCAGCGTGAAGGAATCGGGGCCCGCGATCCCCGGGCACGGGAGGGGCCGCTGCGTGTGTCAGCCGGCACCGCCGGCCTGGCCTCTGAACCCGCAGCGGCCCGGCTCCGGGCGTGGCGGGTGACCAGGGTGGCGATCTGACCGGCGCCGCACCAAGCCAAGCGCAGCGCTGCAACCAGCAAGCCGGTCAGTTCGCCAAGCGGGCCTCGTTCAGGCGCAGCGTGAAGGAAATCAGGGCCCGCGATCCCTGGGTACGGGATAGGGCCGCTGTCGTCAATCTTGCCGGCACCGCCGGCCTGGCCGTGTTGCGTGAGGGATGGAAGCCCGTCAAGGGGCGAGACGCCAGTACTCGGCGGCTAGACGCGCAGCGCGACAGCCTGGCCCCGCGAAGCGGGGAGATGCCCAGGCTCAACGGGATCTGGCGCTTGCAAAATCAGAAGACGGCCCAGCCGTTGCCGACTCCGATCCATAACGACCCTCTCAAACGTGGGCGAGACCATGCTCGCCGACCGCCAGTCCGACCTCTTCGCTCAGGCGCACGCAGCATCTGCTAGCCCGATCAGGATGATTGATCCTCAGCTGTAGCAAGGCATACGCCGCCGGCAGAGAGCGGGTCTTCGGCTTTCCTTGGGCCCGCCTGGAAGCGGTGAATCGATGCAAAAAGTCATCGCCTGCCACCACCCGCTTTGGCCCTACGCTGAATGAATGGCGACAGTCTGGGCCGCCATCGATCGCAGCGGAGCACTCGATGAAGCGAGGTTTGACGTACAGCGAGGCCATGAACTACGTGGGCGTGAAGCGCCGAACGTTCGACTCCGCTTGGCGCCCGCGTCTGACCGCGCTGCATCAGGGCACGTGCCTCATCTTCGACCGAGAAGACCTCGACCGGCTCTTCGAACAGTTCAAGGACGAGGATGCACCCCCGCGTATCCCCTTGAGCGCAGACGCGCACAATAGAACCCGGAACGGACGGCCCATTGAACGGAAAGGAGTTCAACCATGGGTCGAACCATCACCGGGGTCTATCCCGGAAACAACGGTACCTGGCAAGTCGACAAGTGGGCGCACGGTCAGCGACTTCGCCAGCGCGGCTTCCTCAGTCTTGAAGAAGCGGAGCGCTGGCTAGTCAAGCGTCAGAACGAACTGCGCGAGTCGCGGCTCCACGGAGACCGCGCACAACGCAGCTTCGACGAGACCGCGGCGCACTACCTGCTGACATTCCAGGACAAGCCGTCCATCGTGACGGAAACCTACATGCTGCAGAGCGTGATGCCCCACATCGGCACCCTGCCACTGACCCGCGTGCACGACGGCACCCTGGCGCCGTTCGTTCAGGCACGGCTGGCGGCAGGCAGATCGCACAAGACGATCAACCTGGCATTGGCGACGGTGCGCCGCATCCTCAACCTTGCGGCCACGAGCTGGCGGGACGAGAACGGCAACACGTGGCTGCTTCAGGCGCCGAAGATCACGATGCTGCCAATCGTCGGGCACCAGCGGGAACCCCGTCCCATCAGTTGGGCAGAGCAGCGACTGCTGCTGCCCCGGTTGCCTGACCACCTGTCGCGCATGGCCCTGTTCGCCCTGAACACCGGTGTGCGAGACGACGTGGTCTGCAGCCTCCGATGGGACTGGGAGATCAAGGTACGCGAACTCGGCGTCAGCGTGTTCGAAGTGCCGCCTGCCCATGTGAAGGGGCGGCGGCGGGCGCGACTGGTGGTGTGCAACGCGGTAGCGCAGTCGGTCATCGAGGCAGTGCGGGGCCAGGATCCCAACTTCGTGTTCGTCTTCAGCGGACACGGGCGGAAAGAGCCAGGCCCCATCCAGATGATGAATAACACCGCATGGCAGCGTGCGCGCCAGGAAGCCGGACTCGGCGACCTGCACGTGCACGACCTCCGCCATACGGTGGGCATGCGACTCAGGGAGGCCGGCGTGCCGGAATCGACCCGAGCCGACATCCTCTGGCACACCACGCCATCGGTGACGCATCACTACAGCATGGCGCAGATCGTCGAGATCCACGAGGCTCTGCAGCGCATCGAAGCCGACAGCGGCCGATGGAACAAGAGTCTGGCAACACTGAAGCTCGAACAACGAGAGGGCCAAGCGGGGAATGTCAGTCCCCCAAAAGTCCCCCAGCAAAGAAAAACAGCCTAGAGACCGAAATCTCTAAGCTGTTGTTCTAGAACGTTTGTTCTGGTGCGGCTGGCAGGAATCGAACCCACGACCCCTTGGTTCGTAGCCAAGTACTCTATCCAGCTGAGCTACAGCCGCGAAGCCCTGAACTATAGCATGGCCGCGCGCCGGCTAATCCAGCGCGGCTGCGGCGCGCTCGCAGTCCTGCGCGCGGATCTCGTCGTTCTCTTCGCGGGCCAGCTGCGCCAGCAGGCGCCAGGCGCGGCGGCGCGCGTGGGTGGCCAGCGCCGGCGAGGCGCCGGCCTGTTCGAGCAGCCGGCGCGCCTTGCCCCAGAGCTGGCGCTCGGCGAAAGCGGTGCCCACCGCGGCCACCACCGCGGGTTCGTGGCCGAAGGCGTTGATGGCGCTTTCCAGCCGCGGCAGCCAGTCGCTGCCGATGCCGGCGCTGGCGCCCATCAAGGCCAGCGCGATCTGCTCGCGTTCGTCGCGCGACAGCTCGGGCAGGCGCTCCCAGAACGGCCGCAACCACTGGCGCGCCTCGTCGACGGCGTCCAGTGCGACGGCGCGCAGCGCCGCCCGGGCCGCGACATGCGGGTCGCGCCGGTCGATGGCGTCGAGCTGCTCCCACAACCGATGCAACTGCTGCAGGTCGTGCGTGCCTTCGAGCGCCTCGAAGGCCAGCGAGCGCAACAGCCCTTGCGCCGCAGCCGCCGAAAACGCCTGGTGATTGGCCAGCAGCCGCGCCGTGTGCAGCGCTTCCAGCGGCTGGCGCGCCATGCGGCTGGCCTGCAGCTTCAGGCGCAACGCCTGCGTGCGCCGGGCCACGCCGGGCGGCAGTTCGAGCAGCAGCTCCAGTGCGCGCGGCGCGTCGCGGTCTTCCAGCGCCCACTCGGCGGCGAGCAGGCGCGCGCCGTCGTCGGCACTGCGGCCGGCGCCGCCCTTGCGCACCACCTTCAGCAGCTTGCGCATCAGCTCGTCGCGGCGGCCGCGGTCCTGCAGCCGGTGCAGGCTGCCGGCAGCCAGCAGATGGCCGAGCACGGTGAACTCGGCGTCGGCGCGCAGGTCGGGCGTGTCTTCCTGGATCGCCAGCGCCTTGGCCGCGGCCTTGTGCGCGCGGCTGTAACGGGCGCTGAAGTACTCGGCCAGCGCCTCTCGCAAGGCCGCCTGCGCCGCGCGTTCGCGGCGCAGCGCGCGCCATTCACCGGCACGCCGCGGCAGGCTGACCAGCGAGTTCAGCGCCTGCGCTCCGGACATCAACACGAAGCAGGCAATCACCAGCACGATGACGAACAGGTTCAGCGACATGTCCGTGCGCCAGCCGCTCCAGTAGATGGTGACGACGCCGTCGTTGCCACCCAGCGTGGTGGCCGCGACGACCGCCACCACGAACAGCAGCACCAGCCAGATGACGCCGCGCATGACTGTTCTAGCGGCCCGCCGAAGCCGTGGCGATGGCCGCCAGCGTCGCGTCCGGCCGCGGCACGCTGACCAGCCGCGCCTGCGTGGCCACCTGGCGCAGCTGCTCGATCGCCGAAGTCACGCGGCGCGAGCCGCGGTCGAAGTAGCGGTCCAGCGCCGACAGTGCGTCGCGCAGGTCCGACTGCGCGGTGTCGAACTGGCGCGACAGCAGCGCCAGCCGCGCGTTCAGCAGCCGCAGCTTGACGTTTTCGCGCAGGAAGTAGGCCTGCTCGGGCGCAACCAGCATCGCCTCGGGCTGGTCTATGCGCGTCACGCGCACCAGCGAACGCACTTCCTGCCACAGGTAGTCGCCCGCGTTGCGCCAGCGCTCGCTCCAGTGCGGCAGCAGCGCGGGCGCGGCCGGCGCCGAAGCCGCCGCCGCAAGGGCCGGCGCGCGCGCGCTGCCGCGCCGCTCCACGGTCGACAGCAGCGGCAGTTCATCAACGAGGCGGATCGCTTCGTCGAGCCGGATCGTCAGCACCGCGATGTCGGTGACGCCGGCGGCCTTGGTGCGGTCCAGGTCTTGCGCGACGGCACGGCGCACGCGTTCCAGCCGCGGCTGGTTGTAGCGCGCCAGCCGTTCGTCGGCCTGCTTGAGCGTGATCACCAGCGGCTCGGCGCTGCCGGTGATGGCAGTCTGCTGCATCGCGACGCGGATCGCCGCCTCGACGTCGGCCAGCACGTTTTCGTCGCGCGAACGCGCCAGCGACTGGATCAGGTCTTCGAGCTGGCTGCGCTGCATCGACGTCTCGGCGACGCGCGCTTCGAGCAGCGCCATCTTCGCCGCCGCGTCGCGCGCCATCTCCTGCGCTTCGCGCGCTGCCAGCCGCGCTTCGGTGGCCTGGGTGCCGGCGTCCTGCTGGCGCTTGACGAGCTCGGATTCGAGCGCCTTCACGCGCTGCTGCGTGTTCCAAGAGAAGACGATCGCCGCGGCGGTGAATGCCGCCAGCAGCGCCGTGCCGGCGGCAATCCAGCGGCCCGGCAGGCTGGGCGCCGGGCTGGGTGGCGGCGGCGGAACAGGGGTGGGCGCGGAGGTCTCGGTCACTACCGAGCCGATTGTATCGGCGCGCGCCGCGCCCAGGCCGCCACGGCCTCGGGCCGCGGCGGCAACAGTTCGACCGTGGCGAAGCCGGTGTCGCGCGCCGTCTGCGCAATGCGCGGGTGCGACGCGGCTGCGTGCGACGCTGACCAGTCCGCACCCGGCGCCAGCGCGCGCAGCTGGGCCAGCGCCTCGCTGCTGCTGAAGACCCAGCGGTGCGCGGCCGGCGCGGCCAGCGCTTCGGCAATCAGCTGCCGGCCGGCCGCGTCCACGCTCGGCGGTAGGCGGCGGTAGGCGGCGACGAAGCCGACTTCGGCACCGCGCGCGCGCAAGGTCTCGGCGAGCCAGTCGCGGCCGTCTTCGCCGCGCACCACGAGCACGCGGCGGCCGGCCCAGTCGCGCGGCGCCAGCAGTGCCCACAGCGCTTCGGAATCGAAGACCGGCGCGTCGGCCGGCGGCTCCACCCGTTGCGCCGGCGCGACGCCGGCGTCGCGCAGCGCCGCCGAGGTGCCGGGCCCGGTCGATCCGGCCAGCGCGCCCGCCGGCCAGTCGGCGCCCGCCGGCCGCGCAGCGAAGAAGTGCGCGACGGCATTCGGGCTCACGAACACCACCAGCGCCGTCGCCGGCAACCCCGCCCAGGCCGCGTGCAGAGGCGCGGCGTCGTCCACCGGTGCAATGCCGATCAGCGGCAGCGCCTGGGCATCGACGCCCAGAGCCCGCAGCTGCAACACCCAGGCCGCAGCCTGCGCGGGCGGCCGGGTGACGATGACGCGCATGTCGCTCAGCTGGGCAGGTAGCGGCCGGCGCCGGCGTTGCGCAACTGCTGCGCCGCCTGCTCACCCAACGCCCGTGCCGCGGCTTCGTCGGCCGGCGCGCCCTGCACCTGCGTCAAGAGCAGCGGCCGCGCCAGGTCGACGCTGTGGCCCAGCGCCGCGTCCAGCCGCAGCGTGGCGCCGTGCCACACCGCGTGCGCGGCCAGCGGCATGCTGCAGCTGCCGCCCAGGGCGCGCGACACCGCGCGCTCGGCATGCGCGGCCAGGAAGGTGGGCTGGTGGATGGTCTGCGCCAGCATCGCACGCAAGGCGGCAGCGTCCTCGCGCACCTCGATGCCCAAGGCGCCCTGCCCGGCCGCCGGGATCATCTGCGCCGGCTCGAACACGGCGCGGATGCGCGCCGCGAGCCCGAGCCGCTTCAGCCCCGCCGCGGCCAGCACGATGGCGTCGTAGCCGCCTTCGTCGAGCTTGCGCAGCCGCGTGTCGAGGTTGCCGCGCAGCGGCTCGATCTTCAGGTCGGGCCGGCGCGCCAGCAGCTGCACCACGCGGCGCAGGCTGGACGTGCCGACGACGGCACCCAGCGGCAGCGCGTCCAGGCCGTCGTGGCGGTTCGAAACGAAGGCGTCGCGCGGGTCTTCGCGCTCCAGCACCGCGGCCAGCACGAAGCCCGGTGGCAGATCCATCGGCACGTCCTTCAGCGAATGCACCGCCAGGTGCGCGCGGCCGTCTTCGAGCGCGTTTTCGAGCTCCTTCACGAACAAGCCCTTGCCGCCGACCTTGGACAAGGCGCGGTCCAGGATCTGGTCGCCGCGGGTCGTCATGCCCAGCAGTTCGACGGCCAGGCCGAAGCGCTGTTGCAACAGATCGCGCACATGGCCGGCCTGCCACAGGGCCAGGCGGCTCTCGCGCGTGGCAATGATCGTCGGTGCAGTCATGCCGGCGATTATCGGCACGCCGCTTGCATGCACAATTGGTAATCGGATTACCTGATTCGGAGCCCTTCATGCCCCGTGCCGCACCCGCCGCGAAGCCCCGTACGACCGCACCGCGCCGCCTGCGCAGCGACGACGCTGCCGAGAAGAATCGGCCGCTGGTCGAGGATATCCGGTTACTTGGCCGCATCCTCGGCGACGTCATCCGCGAGCAGGAAGGCAAGGAAGCTTTCGAGCTGATCGAACGCGTGCGCCAGCTGTCGGTGGCCTACCGGCTGAAGGCCGACGCATCGGCCGGGCGCGTGCTCGACCGGCTGCTGAAGAACCTGTCCGGCGACCAGACGGTCAGCGTGATCCGCGCCTTCAGCTACTTCAGCCACCTGGCCAACATCGCCGAAGACCGCCACCACGTGCGCCGCCGCCTGGTGCACGAACGCGAAGGGCACCAGCAGGAAGGCTCGCTGGCGGTGGCCTTCGAGCGCCTGCACCGCGCCGACCAGCGCGCCGCCGACATTGCGCGCACGCTGCAAGGCGCCTACATCTCGCCGGTGCTCACAGCCCACCCGACCGAGGTGCAGCGCAAGAGCATCCTCGACGCCGAGCGCGCCGTGGCCGAACTCATCGGCCAGCGCGACGAACTGCCCACCACCGAGAAGCGGCGCGACAACGAAGACCTGATCCGCGCCCGCGTCACCCAGCTCTGGCAGACGCGCATGCTGCGCACCGCCAAGCTGACGGTGGCCGACGAGATCGAGAACGCGCTCAGCTACTACCAGACGACCTTCCTGCGCGAGATCCCCAAGCTCTACCGCGAAGTCGAAGCCGCGCTGCACGGCCACGCGGTGCCGTCCTTCCTGCGCATGGGCCACTGGATCGGCGGCGACCGCGACGGCAACCCGAACGTCAGCGCGGCCACGATGCGGCACGCGCTGTCGCGCCAGGCCGAGGTCGCCTTGCGCTTCTACCTGACCGAGGTGCACGAACTCGGCGCCGAGCTGTCGATGAGCGGCACGCTGGCGCCGGTGACGGCCGAGATGCAGGTGCTGGCAGAACGCTCGCCCGACCAGAACCTGCACCGCCAGGACGAACCCTACCGGCGCGCGCTGATCGGCATGTACGCACGCCTGGCGGCCACGCTGCAGGCGCTGACCGGCACCGAGGCGCTGCGCCATGCGGTGGCGCCGCAGAACGCCTACCTGCAGGCCGGCGAGTTCCTGGCCGACCTGCAGATCATCGAACGTTCGCTGCGCAGCCACCATGCGCAGGCGCTGATCCCGCCGCGGCTGGCGCCCTTGATGCGCGCGGTGCAGGTGTTCGGCTTCCACCTGGCAACGCTGGACCTGCGCCAGAGCAGCGACCAGCACGAGCTGGTGGTGGCCGAGCTGCTGCGCGTGGCGCGCATCGAGCCCGACTACATCAAGCTCGACGAAGGCGCGCGCCGCGCGCTGCTGCTGGACCTGCTGCACGACACGCGCGCCTTGCGCGTGCGCGGCGCCGAATATTCGCCGCTGGCGCTGAGCGAGCTGGAGATCTTCGAGACCGCACGCGAGTCGCGCGGGCGCTTCGGCCGCGAAGCCTTGCGCCACTACATCATCAGCCACACCGAAGACGTGAGCGACCTGCTCGAGGTGCTGCTGCTGCAGAAGGAAGCCGGCCTCTTGCGCGGCACGCTCGACACCGACGCCACCGGCGACCTGATCGTCGTGCCGCTGTTCGAGACCATCGGCGACCTGCGCAACGCCGAGCCCATCATGCGCGCCTACTACGCGCTGCCCGGCGTGACCGAGATGATCGTGCGCAGCGGTGCTGAGCAGGACATCATGCTCGGCTACAGCGACAGCAACAAGGACGGCGGCTTCTTCACCAGCAACTGGGAGCTGTACCGCAGCGAGGTCGCGCTGGTCGAGCTGTTCGACGCGCTGGGCAGCGAACACGGCATCACGCTGCGCCTGTTCCACGGCCGCGGCGGCACCGTCGGCCGCGGCGGCGGCCCCAGCTACCAGGCCATCCTGGCGCAGCCGCCGGGCACGGTGAAAGGCCAGATCCGGTTGACCGAACAAGGCGAGGTCATCGGCTCGAAATACGCCAACCCCGAGATCGGCCGCCGCAACCTCGAGACCCTGGTTGCCGCGACGCTGGAAGCGACGCTGCTGCACCCGACCAAGAGCGCGCCGAAGGCCTTTCTCGACGCCGCCGCCGAGATCAGCGCCGCCAGCTACGCCGCCTACCGCAAGCTGGTCTATGAAACGCCCGGCTTCACCGACTACTTCTTCGCCGCGACGCCGATCCGCGAGATCGCCGAGCTGAACATCGGCTCGCGCCCGGCGTCACGCAAGGCCACGCGCGCGATCGAAGACCTGCGCGCCATTCCCTGGGGCTTTTCCTGGGGCCAGTGCCGCATGGCCTTGCCGGGCTGGTGCGGCTTCGGCTCGGCGATCGAAGCCTTCCTCGGCACGGGCGCCGAACGCAAGGCCAGGCTCGAACTGCTGCAGCGCATGCACAAGCAGTGGCCGTTCTTCCGCACGCTGCTGTCGAACCTGGACATGGTGCTGGCCAAGAGCGACCTGCGCATCGCCGCGCGCTATGTCGAGCTGGTCGAGGACAAGCGCGCCGCCAAGCGCATCTTCGGCGCCATCCGCGCCGAGTGGGAGCGCGTCAACGACGCGCTGGCCGCGATCACCGGCGAAACGCGCCGGCTGCAGTCGAACCCGACGCTGTCGCGGTCGATCGAGCACCGCTTCCCGTACCTGGACCCGCTGAACCACCTGCAGGTCGAACTGCTGCGGCGCTACCGGCAGCGGCGGCCGGACGCGACGGCCGCTGATCCGGGCATCGAACGCATCCAGCGCGGCATCCACTTGTCGATCAACGGCATTGCGGCCGGGTTGCGGAACACGGGCTGACGAGCCCGACCCGCCGCGTCATTCGCCGCGCGCGACCAGCGCCTCGCGCACCGCCGGCAGTTGGCGGCGGGACACCGCCAGCCATTCATCGTGCGGCGCCACGCGCACGGCCCAGCCTTCTTCGCCGCCGTCTTCGCTGCGGTACTCCAGCGCGCGCACGGCGTGCCGCGCGACGACGGCGTTGCGGTGCACGCGCAGGAAGCCTTCGCCCAGGCGCTGTTCCAGGTCGGCCAGTGCATCGTCGAGCACGTAGCTGTGGCCGGCGGTGCGCAGGGTCACGTACTTCAGCTCGGCCTTCAGGTACAGCACCTCGGTCAGCGGCAGCCGCAGCACGCGGCCGCGGTCGTGCACCACCAGCACCGGCCCGGCCGCGGCGGCCGCCAGCGGCGGCTGCAGGCGCTGCTGCACCCGCTGCAGCGCGGCTTGCAGGCGGTCGCGCCGCACCGGCTTGGTCAGGTAGTCGACGGCCTCCAGGTCGAAGGCCGCCAGCGCGTGTTCGGCGTGCGCGGTGACGAAGACGACCGCCGGCGGCCGCGGCAAGGCCCTCAGCGCCGCGGCCAGCGCCAGGCCGCTGCGGCCCGGCATGCGGATGTCCAGCAGCAGCAGGTCGGCGGTTTCGTTGCCCAGCCAGGCCAGCGCCTGTTCGGCGTCGGCGGCCTCGCCGGCCACTTCGGCCGGCGGTTCGCCGAGCGATTCGATCAGCGAGCGCAGCCGCAGCCGCGCCAGCGGCTCGTCGTCGACGATCAGCACCTTCAGCGTCATGGCAGCGGCAGCACGATGCGTGCGTGGAACACGTTCGCCTCGCGCCAAACATCGCACTGCGCGGCTACGTCGTGCAGCAGGCGCAAGCGCTCGCGCACGTTGTGCAGCGCCATGCCGTGGCCGGGGTTCGACGGCTCATCAGGCACGGTGTTGCTGACCGTCACCGTGACCTGGCCGCGCTTGGCCGACGCGCGCACCCAGACCCGGCCGCCGCCGGCTGCCGGCTCGACGCCATGGCGCACCGCGTTCTCCACCAGCGGCTGCAGCACCAGCGGCGGCACGCGCGCCGCGCCGGCGGCGGGGTCCACGTCCCACTCCACGCGCAGCCGCGCGCCGAAACGCACCTGCTCGATCGCCAGGTAGGCCTTGGCCAGCGCGATCTCCTCGTCCAGCGCCACCGACGTGCCGGCGTCGGCCAGCGCCACGCGGAACAGCTCGCTCAGGTCTTCGAGCACGCCTTCGGCACGCGCCGGATCCACGCGCACCAGCGCCAGCGCCGTGTTCAGCGCGTTGAACAGGAAGTGCGGCCGGATGCGCGACTGCAGTTCGGCCAGCCGCGCGCTGGCGTTGGCCGGGTGCCAGATCTTCGCGCGCAGTTCGAGCCAGGCCCAGAGCAGCGCCGCCAGGCCGGCACCGGCCAGCGCGACACCGGCCACGCGCAGGCCGCCGGCCGCTTCGGCCACGCCCACGGCCCACAGCGGCAGCCAGCCGAACAGCGCCGCCGCGGCGCCGAGCAGCAACACCGCAGCCGCGCGAGGCGCCGCATCGGCCTTGCGCAGCGGCCGCTTGGCGGCACACAGCAGCACCAGCCACAGCAGCGTGCCGCCGGCACCGGCGAAGGTGTGCGCGGCCTGGCGCTGGCCCCAGTCGGCCAGGTTCGCGGCCTGCGCCAGCGCGGCCACCGCCAGCACCAGCTGCACCAGCAGCACGGCACGCAAGGCCAGCCCCGGGTGGCAGACGTCGAAGGCCGCCGCCGACTGCGCGTCGCTGCGCGCGCGCTCTTCGGCGATCGGGTCGAAGCGCGTGACGGCGAAGCTCGTGCTGCGCCCGGCACGCTGGCTGTCGGGCCACAGGCTCGCCGGGCGTGATTCGGTGGGGGGGAAGTCGTCGGGGTCGGGGTCGGGCATGACGGGCGGGATAATAAGGACATGTCGTCAAATCCCCTTGCCAACAAATCCCAGGCCTGGTCGGCGCTGTTCAGCGAACCGATGAGCGAACTCGTGCAGCGCTACACCGCCAGCGTCGGCTTCGACCAGCGGCTGTGGCGCGCCGACATCGACGGCAGCCTGGCACATGCCGAGATGCTGGCCTCGCAAGGCATCATCGGTGCGCCGGACCTGGCCGCCATCCAGCGCGGCATGGCGCAGATCCGCGACGAGATCGAAAGCGGCCGCTTCGAGTGGAAGCTCGAACTCGAAGACGTGCACCTGAACATCGAGGCCCGGCTGACGCAGCTCGTCGGCGATGCCGGCAAGCGCCTGCACACCGGCCGCTCGCGCAACGACCAGGTGGCCACCGATGTGCGGCTGTGGCTGCGCGGCGAGATCGATGGCCTGAGCCCGCTGCTGGCCGAGATGCAGCGGGCACTGGTCGAACTGGCGGCCCTGCACAGCGAGACCGTGATGCCGGGCTACACGCACATGCAGGTGGCGCAGCCGGTGAGCTTCGCGCACCACTTGCTGGCCTACGTGGAGATGTTCGCGCGCGACGCCGAACGCCTGGCCGACGTGCGCCGGCGCACCAACCGGCTGCCGCTGGGTGCCGCCGCGCTGGCCGGCACCAGCTATGCGCTGGACCGCGAACGCGTGGCCCGCACGCTGGGCTTCGAAGCCGTCTGCCAGAACAGCCTGGACGCCGTCAGCGACCGCGACTTCGCGCTCGAGTTCAGCGCCTTCGCGGCCATCACGATGGTGCACGTGTCGCGCCTGGCCGAAGAGATCGTGCTGTGGATGAGCCAGAACTTCGGCTTCATTGACCTCGCCGACCGCTACTGCACCGGCTCGTCGATCATGCCGCAGAAGCGCAACCCCGACGTGGCCGAACTGGCCCGCGGCAAGACCGGCCGCGTCGTCGGCCACCTGATGGGCCTGCTGACCTTGATGAAGGGCCAGCCGCTGACCTACAACAAGGACAACCAGGAAGACAAGGAGCCGCTGTTCGACAGCGTCGACACGCTGCGCGACACCTTGCGCATCATGGCCGAGATGGTCGGCGGCATCAGCGTCAAGGCCGACGCGATGGAGCGCGCCGCGCTGCGCGGCTACGCCACCGCCACCGACCTGGCCGACTACCTGGTGAAGAAGGGCCTGCCCTTCCGCGACGCGCACGAAACGGTGGCGCATGCGGTGAAGGTCGCCATCCAGCAAGGCGTGGACCTGGCGCAGCTGCCGCTGGCCACGCTGCAGGGCTTCAACGCCGCGATCGGCGACGACGTGTTCGCGGTGCTGACGCTGCGTGGCTCATTGAATGCGCGCAACGTGCTCGGCGGCACTGCGCCGTCGCAGGTGCGCGCGCAGGTCGAGCGCCACCGCGTGCGGCTGGCGTCGTGAAGCCATGCCGCTGACGCGACCGGCAGCCGCGTCGCTTCGACCCGGCTGCCGGCTTCGAACTTGACGAACACCTTGCGTCAGGTGCGTGCGCGCGGTCCCGTAGCGGATGTCCAGCTTGCTACGGCCCGAAGGCGTGTTCAGGGTCGCGGGCGCCCTCCGCGGGTGATGTATTCAGGGTCCGTGTCGACGCCGCGGACGAAGCGGGCCGGCGTGTTCGGGTTGCCGTGCGCATCGCTGCGCCGTTTGACCGTGTTGCCTTCGTCGATCTGGGGATAGCTGTCGCTCTTGCGCATCTCGGCGCAGAAGTTGACCCATTCGACCTCCTTGGCACCCAGGTTCTTCGCGAAGCGCTTGACCTTCAGCGGCGTCCAGAGCTCGCTGTGGGCGTACCAGGGATTGCGATCGGTCCAGTTCGTGCCGGCGCGCAGCACGCGCGCCACGATCGTCGAACAGTTCTTCGCATAGTACCGGTAGTGCGCGTTCTCCTTGGAGCGGATGCGCGTCCACTCGACCTTCATGGCCGGCTCGTTCAGGCCGGTCAGCCGCAGGATGTGGTCGGGCGCATAGTTCTTCTCGAGGGTCAGGTCGCGAAGGAAGTTCGGCTTCGGCGAAGCGTTTCGCGGGATGGTGCTCTTATCGCTGTCGGGGGGCTTCTGAGGCCACCAGCTGACGTAGCTGCCGGGGTACTGGGCGCGATCCATCGGCGGCGCCGCCAGAGTCTTCACCAGCACCGGCCGCGGCTTGCCGATCCAGGGTGCATCGGGCCTGGTCGGCAACGACGGCCCTTCGACAGCCGTGAATTCGATGATCTCGTGGCGCAGTGCGCCCCAGAAATCGTCGATGTTGAGGCTGGCATGGCCCGTCGTGGGATGACCTCGGCCGACCTGGTTGTTGTTCCAGATGAGAATCGTCGTCACAGGCGTCCCGGGTGTGGTGTTGGTCACCCATGGTAACCACTGCCGGAACGAAAGCGCACGGCGGCGTGACGCCTCGGCATCTAGCCCGCTGACGCGACCAGCAGGCGCGTCAGTTCGACCCGGCTGCCGACCTCGAACTTGACGAACACCTTGCGCAGGTGCGTGCGCACGGTCCAGTAGCTGATGCCCAGCGCGGCGGCGATCTGCTCGTCGGTGCGGCCGGCCACGAGCAGCAGGCACACCTGCGCTTCGCGCGGCGTCAGGCCGAAGGCCTGTTCGATGCGCTGCTGCTCGCCGGTGGCCGACAGCACCGGCACCAGCTGAACCCACGCGCCTGGGTCGTCGCCGCTGCGCGCAATGCACAGCGTGTACTCGTCCCAGATCATCGGCCGGCCCGAGCGTGCGACGGCTTCGACGCGGTCGCGCAAGACATGCGCGTCGGCCACCGCCAGCCCGCCCAGCAAGCGCTCGGCGGCCGGGTTCGCGGCGCGCGCGCGGCCGCGGCCGGGCGTGTGCGTGAAGCAGGGCCAGCGGCAGCGTTCGGCGGCGGTGTGGTCGATCTCGTCGCCGCTACCTGCGAGTTCACCAAAGCCCAGCATCGCGTTCAGCAGATACGGGCGCAGCAAGTCGAGCAGCACGCGCTCCCGCTCGCCCAATGCTTTGCGCCCCGGCGCACGCCAGACGCGCAGATCGCCGACATGGTGCGCGCCCTGGTGCAGGTACAGGTCGATGCCGTCGACGGTCTTGAACGGCAGCAGGAACTCGTTGTAGTAGCGCGTGCGGACGAGATCCTCGCGCGGCATGGCGGCGTGGATCGGGCATGCCTGGCGGCGGTGGCGCAGCTTCGGCGAGATCGGGTCTTCGTACTGGAAGCGCTCGACGAATGCGTGCGCCATGTCGGGCCCGCGGCCAACGCAATGCGCGTTCTCGAACGCGCGGCGCTCGGGGTTCCAGCGGGTGCTGCCCAGAAAGTCGGCGTTGAACAGCTGCGTCAGCTCGTCCGCCAACGCCGGGTCGGCGAGCAGGCCACCGGCGCGCAGCGGGCGGCACAGCCGCTGCGTCACGCGCATCAGCCGCCGCGAATCGTCGATCGTCAAGGTGTCGGGCATGACGCTGGTTCCCCCCGGTGCTGCGCCCTTCGCGCGACACGTTGCCATGATCGGCGCGCGCTGTCCATCGCTGACCTTGGCGAGGTTGAAGTCCCGATTCTTGCCTGGAAACGCCCTGCCTAGACTGGCCCCACGAAGACAGGAGGTGGGTGTGGATCGCAGAGACATGCTGAGGCTGGGCCTCGGCGCCACTTGGGCCGGCCTCCTGGCAGCTTGCAGCAACAGCGACGACAGCGACGGAGTGCTCCAAATGCTCGAATTCACCAGCGTGCCCACGGCCGACGGCGCAAGGCTGAACGTGGTCCGGACCGGCAACCAGCAAGGGCCGGCGATCGTCTTCATTCACGGCATTTCGCAGTCGTGGCTGTCGTGGATCGCCCAGCTGGCCGACACCACGCTGCGCGCAAAGTACCGGCTCGTGGCTTTCGACCTGCGCGGCCACGGCGCGTCGCAAGGCTCGCAGGTGGCGCTGGACGGCGGCGGCGTGCCGCTCGCGCCGCTGTCCGACGCGGCGTACAACAACGGCAATGCCGCCAGCACCGCCGCGCTGTGGGCGGGTGATCTGAACGCGGTGATCTCGGGCCTGGGCCTGTCTTCGCCGACCGTCGTCGGCTGGTCCTATGGCGGCGTCGTGCTGCAGGACTACATGGCCGCGCGCGGCGGCCTGGGCGCGGTGGGCAAGGCCGTGCTGCTGGCAACCTCGCCGGTGCTGCTGGCACCCGGCACTGCCGATGGCGGCGCCGACACCGTGTTCAGCGCCGCCACCTTCGGCGCGCTGCTGGCGACGACGCCGCTGAACCCGTTCACCGGCCACGTCAACACGCACGCCGAGGTCGCGGCCGGCCTCAGCGGCTTTGTCGAACTCTGCTACCAGGACGACTTGTCGCGCGCCGCGCCAACCGCCGCGCAGGTGCAGGGCGTGACGGGCTTCAACCTGTTCACGCCGGCGGCCGTGCGCCTGGACATCATCGGCCGCGCGTTCGACTACCGCGCGACGCTGGCCGCCTTCAGCGCCACGGACAAGGCGCGCATCCGCGTCATTTCGCCGCAGGGCGACAAGGTGCTGCAGCCGGTGAACACGCAGGCCTACTGGGCCGCGACCGGGCTGACGCTCGACGCCGTGGCCAGTGAAGGCCACCTGTACCACGATCGCAATGCCGCGGACTTCAATCTGCGGCTGGCGGCGCTGGCCGGCTAAGGCTTCTTCTCGCCTTCGGCCACCTTGCGGTCGGCCTCGGTCAGAGGCTGGCCCTTGTCGAAGACGATGCGCCAGACGCCCGGCGCTTCCAGGCGCCAGACCGAGTTGAAGCGCGAGATCAGCTTGCCGTCTTCGTCGCGCACGGGGCCTGTGCTGTGCGCCAGCGTGCCGTCGGCGAGCACCTCGACCGAGTCGGGCTCCCAGGAGAACGGCGCTTTCGGGCCGTCGAAGAAGGCCTTCCACGCCGCCGCGACATCGGCCTTGCCGCGCAGCACGCTACGGCCGAAGAACACTGCCTGCTCCGACAGCAGCGCCGTGAACGCGGCGTGGTTGCGCTCGGCCATGCTGCGCGCGAAAGCGCGCTCGGTGTCGGCCACCTGGCGCTTGAGCGCGTCGAGGTCGGGTGCGGCCATCACCAGCAGCGGCGCACAAGCCAGCAGCGCGGTGCCGAGCAGCGCCTTCACGCTGCGGCGGCCGGGGTTTCGGCCTCTTCGCGGAACCAGCCCAGCAGCATCAGCGACGCGACACTGCCGACCGGAAACAGCAGCAAGGACAGCGCGACCCAGCCAGCCACCGAGCGCCCGAGGCGGCGCGCCGCAATGCCGACGAAAACCCAGTGCAGCACGACCGAAACCGCCAGCGTCACGCCGACGAGCACCGTGCGCAGCACCGAGTCGATGGTGCGGTCGAGCAGCGGCGGCACGAACATCGCAACGCAGGCAATGGCCACCACGAAAGCCGCGGTAGCGGCGGTGAGGGCCTTCTGGGCAGGCGTTTCGGCCATGACGACCTCGAGACGAATCCGCAAGGTCTGCAGTGTAGAACTTCCCGGCCGTAACATGCTGCGATGGCTTCAGCCACGCCGCGGCGCTGGATCGCTCACCTCGACATGGATGCGTTCTACGCGTCCGTCGAACTGCTGCGCTACCCGGAACTGCTGGGCCAGCCGGTGGTCATCGGCGGCGGCCGGCGCCACCAGCCCGAGATGCAGGCCGACGGCACGCGCCGCTTCGCCACGCTGCGCCACTACACCGGCCGCGGCGTCATCACCACCGCCACCTACGCGGCACGCGACTACGGCGTGTACTCGGGCATGGGGCTGATGAAGGCCGCCCTGCGCTGCCCCGACGCCGTGCTGCTGCCGACCGACTTCGACGAATACCGGCGCTATTCGCGCTTGTTCAAGGCCGCGGTGGCCGAAGTGGCACCGGTGATCGAAGACCGCGGCATCGACGAGATCTACATCGACCTCGGCGCCGTGCCCGGCGCGCACGATGCGGTCGGCCACGACGCCTTGGGCGGCGTGCGCGCATTGGCGCAGGAGATCCGCAACAACGTGAAGAGCACGACCGGGCTGACCTGCTCGATCGGCGTGACGCCGAACAAGCTGCTGGCCAAGATCGCCTCCGAACTCGACAAGCCCGACGGGCTGACGATCCTGACCGAGGCCGACATCGCCACGCGCGTATGGCCGCTGCCGGTGCGCAAGATCAACGGCATCGGCCCGAAGGCCGGCGCCAAGCTCGAAGCACTGGGCATCCGCACGATCGGCGAGCTGGCCTTGCGCGGCCGCGCCGAGCTCATCGCCCAGTTCGGCCGCAGCTACGGCGCCTGGCTCTACGACGCCGCGCACGGCATCGACGACCGGCCCGTCGTCACGCACAGCGAGCCGGTGTCGATGAGCCGCGAAACCACCTTCGAGCGCGACCTGCACGCGGTGCGCGACCGTGCCGAGCTGACGCGCATCTTCAGCCAGCTGTCCGAGCAGGTGGCGATCGACCTGCAGCGCAAGGGCTACGCCGGCCGCACCATCGGCATCAAGCTGCGCTTCGACGACTTCAAGACCGTCACGCGCGACCTCACGCTGGCGGCGCCGACGGCCGACTTCGCCGCCATCCGCCACGCCGCCGGTCTGTGCCTGAAACGTGTCGACCTGAGCCGGCGGCTGCGGCTGCTGGGCGTGCGGGCCGGCTCGCTGGTGCACGCGCAGGCGGCCGAGCGCGCGCCGGCTGCGGCTGCGCGCCGCCCGCGTGGCGAGGCCGATGCCGGCGCCGCGCCCGAACTGCCGCTGTTCGACGACACGCCGGCCGACTCGGCTCTATGATGCGGCGCATGTCCCGCTTCCGTCTGCTCGCCGTTGCTGCCCTCATCGGCGTGGGTTGTGGCGCTCAGGCCGGCACGCTGCAGTTCAGCGTCACCGGCGCCGACGGCAAGCCGGCCGCCGACACCGTGGTGCTGATACAGCCCAGCGCCCCGTGGCCGCAGCAGCCGCTGCCCGAGCCCGCCGTCATCCTGCAGAAGGACACGCGTTTCGTGCCCTACGTCACCGTGGTGCCGGTCGGTGCCGCGGTGCGCTTCGTCAACCGCGACAGCTACGACCACCACGTGCGCTCGCAGCCCGGCGGCCCGCTCGGCTCGGTGCCGCCGGCCAAGCAGTTCGAATTCCGCCTGGCGCGCGCCAAGGGCGGCACCGAAAGCAGCGCCGAACTGAAGCTCGACGTCGCCGGCACCGTGCTGCTGGGCTGCCATCTGCACAACTCGATGCGCGGCCACCTCTTCATCAGCAACAGCCCCTGGTACGCGGTAACCGACGACAACGGCCACGCCACGGTCAACGGCGTGCCCGATGGCCAGGTCGAGGTCAAGCTCTGGCACCCCGACCAGCTGGTCGAGCAGCAAGGCCTGCGGCTGCAGGTGGCCGGCAATGCCACAGCCGATTCGCGGCTGAACTTCGTGCCGCGCAAACGACCGCCGCCGCGCCAGCCGGCCAAGGGCGAATACGAGTTCTAGCCAGCAACCGGCCTCGATGAAGTCGTTCACCGCCTGCATCGCCGTGCTCGCCGCGCTGTGCAGCAACGGCGCCTGGGCGCAGGCCGCACCGGACGACGCGCTATACCAGGCGCTCGGCGCGCGCGACGGCATCGGCCAGCTGATGACGGACTTCGTCGGCCGGCTGAAGATTGACCCGCGCATCGGCCGCTTCTTCGAGGAAACCAACCCGAAGTACCTGGCGGACCAGCTCAGCGACCAGGTCTGCCAGGTGTCCGGCGGCCCCTGTCAGCTGGACGGCCCGAACATGAAGCTCGCGCACGAGAGCCTGCAGATCACCAAGGCCGATTTCAACGCGCTGGTCGAGGTGCTGCAGCAGGCCATGGACGAGCGCGGCATCGGGTTCCGCACGCAGAACCAGCTGCTGGCACGGCTGGCGCCGATGCACCGGGACATCATCAACACGCCGTAGCGCCGCTGCTGGGTAGCATCGGGGTTGAGGAGACAAGCCCGATGACCGTCATCACCAACATCGAAGACCTGCGCGTGCTGGCGCAAAAGCGCGTGCCGCGCATGTTCTACGACTACGCCGATTCCGGCGCCTGGACCGAGAGCACCTACCGCGCCAACGAGAGCGACTTCCAGACCATCAAGCTGCGCCAGCGTGTGGCCGTGAACATGGAAAACCGCAGCACCGCGACGACGATGCTCGGCGTGCCGGTGGCGATGCCGGTGGCCATCGCACCGACCGGGCTGACCGGCATGCAGCACGCCGACGGCGAGATCCTGGCGGCCCGTGCGGCAGAGAAGTTCGGTATCCCGTTCACGCTGTCGACGATGAGCATCTGCTCGATCGAGGACATCGCGGCCAACACGAAAGCGCCGTTCTGGTTCCAGCTCTACGTGATGAAGGACCGCGCCTTCATCGAAAGGCTGATCGACCGCGCCATCGCCGCGCGCTGCGGTGCGCTGGTGCTGACGCTGGACCTGCAGATCCTCGGCCAGCGCCACAAGGACCTGAAGAACGGCCTGTCGGCGCCGCCGAAGATGACGCTGGCCAACCTGATCAACCTGGCCAGCAAGCCGCGCTGGTGCTTGGGGCTGCTGGGCACGAAGCGGCGCCAGTTCGGCAACATCGTCGGCCATGTCTCGGGCGTCGAGAACATAAGCAGCCTGTCGGCCTGGACGGCGCAGCAGTTCGACCCGGCGCTGAACTGGGGCGATGTCGAGTGGATCAAGAAGCGCTGGGGCGGCAAGCTGGTGCTGAAGGGCATCCAGGATGTCGAAGACGCGAAGCTGGCGGTGAATTCCGGCGCCGACGCGCTGATCGTCAGCAACCACGGCGGCCGCCAGCTCGACGGTGCCGAGTCCAGCATCCGCGCCTTGCCGACGATCGTCGACGCCGTCGGCTCGAAGATCGAGGTGCACATGGACGGCGGCATCCGCTCCGGGCAGGACGTGCTGAAGGCCTGGGCGCTGGGCGCGCGCGGCACCTACATCGGCCGCGCCATGCTGTACGGCCTGGGCGCGATGGGCGAAGCCGGCGTCAGCAAGGCGCTGGAGATCATCCACAAGGAGCTGGACCTGACGATGGCCTTCTGCGGCCGCACGCGCATCGAGCAGGTCGACCCGAGCATCCTGCTGCCCGGCACCTTTCCGCAGGCCTGATCAGGGGCCGGCACCGGGCAGTTGCTGCAGCCCCGCCTGCAGCGCGGCCAGTGCGTGCCGCACCTTGGCCGGCTGGCCGCCGCGCTGCGGCGTGACGGCCCAGACGGGGATGTCCGGCAGCCGCCAGTCCGGCAGCAGCGACACCAGGCGGCCGGCACGCAAGTCGTCTTCGACGTCGGGGCGCACCAGCCGCGCCAGCCCGAAGCCGGCAATGCAGAGCTGGCCGATCGTGAACTGGTTGTTGCTGACCGCACGCGGCGTCACGAGCAGGCTGTGCGTGGCCCCGCCCGGGCCGCTGAGTTCGACGCGCAGGCCGTCGGCGGCGCCGGCTTCGTGACCCAGCCATTGGTGCGCGGCCAGGTCGGCCGGTTGCTGCGGCGTGCCCGCGCGCGCCAGGTAGGCCGGCGCCGCGCACAACCGCCACTCGAAGGCGCACAGCCGGCGCGCCACCGCGCTGGAGTCGGGCAGACGGCCGCCGCGCAGCGCCAGGTCGACGCGGGCTTCGATCAGGTCGATGAGCCGGTCGTCGACCAGCAGCCGCAGGCTCAAGCCCGGGTGCTGGGCCAGCAGCGGCGCCAGCGCCGGCGCGACATGGCGGGCAAAGCCCACCGGCGCCGACAGGCGCAGTTCGCCGGCCAGCGCGTCGCGCGCCAGCTGCATCTGCTGGTGCGCCGCGCCGGCGGCCTGCACCAGCGACTGGCAGTGCGCGTAGACACGACTGCCGACCTCCGTCAGCGTGAGCTTGCGCGTCGAGCGGTGCAGCAAGGTCACGCTGTGCGCCGCCTCCAGCGCACGCACACGCTGGCTCACCGCCGATGGCGTCATGCCGAGCTGTCGCGCGGCCGCGCTCATCGAGCCGTGCTGCACCACCGCGGCGAACACCGCCAGCGCCTGCAGGCTGTCCACCTTGAAGTCCAGCTTCAATGACATAGCGATTCCGGGTGTCTAGTGCTTCGATTGTGAAGCCGGCAATATGCAATGACGGCAATCAGCCTTGGAGAAACCATGAAAGTCGCCCTCATCGGCGCCACCGGCTTCGTCGGTTCGGCGCTGCTCGCCGAACTGCTGCAGCGCGGCCACGCCGTCACCGCACTGGCGCGCCAGCCGGCGAAGATCACGCCACTCGACGGCCTGCGCGTCGCCGCCGCCGACGTGCTGGACCCGGCCCAGGTGGCCGCCGCGCTCGAAGGCCAGGACATGTTGGTCAGCGCTTACAACCCGGGCTGGACCGAACCCAAGCTGTACGAGCTGTTCCTGGCCGGCCACCGCGCCATCGTCGAAGGCGCGCGCCGCGCCGGCCTACAGCGCCTGCTGGTCGTCGGCGGCGCCGGCAGCCTGTTCGTCGCACCCGGCGTTCAACTGGTGGACACGCCGAGCTTCACCGACCACGTGCCGCCGAACATCGTGCCCGGCGCCCGCGCCGCACGCGACGCGCTGAACGAACTGCAACAAGAGACGGCGCTCGACTGGGTCTTCGTCTCGCCGCCGGCGCTGCTGCAGCCCGGCGAGCGCAGCGGCCAATACCGCGTCGGCGGCGACCAGCTGCTGATGAACGGCGAGCTGCCGGCCGGCATCTCGGTGCCAGACCTGGCCGTGGCTATCGTCGACGAGATCGAGACGCCGCGCCACCACCGCCAGCGCTTCACGGTGGCCCAGCTGTAGCACCTTCCGCCAAAGCGCTGACGTGCACGTGGGATCGGCTGTCGCTTGTCGGCCCGTTGCGGAAGTTCGGTGTTTGGTATCCGCGTCCAAGGCATACGCGCGCCACCGCCCTGCAAGCACCACGGGTGGCGTGCCTGCCCGAACGCCACGCGCTGGGCGGGGTCGGCGGCTTGGGCATGCGGGCGCAGGCCCCATTCGCGGTCGCCCGCGGGGTGGTGTGCGAACCGGGTGTTGATGCGTTGCTGGCGGCACGCTGCGGGGGTCGCCCGCGAGCGTGGGCCGGAGAACGCGTGCCCGGGCCGCCGGCCCCTGGGCACGATGCCAGCACGCGCACGCCACGAACGACCGACAGCAACGGGCCGCAAGCCGTCGTACAACCCGGTTCTAGGGGGCCCACAGACCTGACGCGAAACTTACAGCGGGCGTAGAGTGGGGCCTCGCGCCGACCCCACACCCCCTCGCCGGAGCCTGCCATGAACCTGCGGCAGTTGTCGACCCTGAAGCGCTGGCACGTCGCCCACCGCGACCGCAACCCGCTGGAATACCACGCCTGGGATGCCGTGCTCACCCTCTGGCTGATGGGCTGGATGGGGCTGCCGCCGATGCTGCTGCTGAACTGGCTCTGGGGCACGCTGCTGTGCCTGCTGATGTTCTACGCGCCGCCGCTGTACGTGCGGCTGCGCTTGCGCCTGCACCGCCGCGGCGCGCTGCGCTGCGACTGGCTGGCGCTGCTTCAGGCTCCGCCCGGCGTCACGGCGCCCTAAAGCCTACTTGGCCGCCTCGAAGGTATTGCAGTCCTTCACGCTGCCGCTGCCCAGGCCGCGCTTGAACCAGCTGACGCGCTGCGCGCTGCTGCCGTGGGTGAAGCTTTCGGGCACTACCGTGCCGCGCGACTGGCGCTGCAAGGTGTCGTCGCCGATCTGCGATGCGGCGTTCAGCGCTTCTTCGACGTCGCCCTGCTCCAGCCAACCCTTGCCTTGCTGCGAGTGCTTGGCCCAGACGCCGGCCAGGCAGTCGGCCTGCAACTCGACGCGCACCGACAGCGCGTTCATCTGCGTCTCGGACACATGGCCGCGCTTGGCGTCGACCTTGGCTGTGATGCCGAGCAGGTTCTGCACGTGGTGGCCGACCTCGTGCGCGATGACGTAGGCCTGCGCAAAGTCGCCCGGCGCGCCGAGCCGGCTGCGCAGCGTGTCGAAGAAGCCGAGGTCGATGTAGACCTTGGCGTCGCCCGGGCAGTAGAACGGGCCCATCGCCGCCTCGCCGCGGCCACAGGCCGTGGGCGTGCTGCCGCGAAACAGCACCAGGCGCGGCTGCTGGTACTGGCTGCCGCCGGCCTTGAACAGCGCGCCCCAGACATCTTCGGTATCGGCCAGCACAGTGGAGACGAAGGCGGCTGACTTGTCGCCGCTCGGCGGCTTGTGCGCCGGCGCCTGCTGTTGCTGCTGCTGCGCCGGCGCGCCACCGCCGCCGCTGAGCAGGCCGAGCACGGTCAGCGGGTTGATGCCGAAGATCCAGCCCGCCACCAGCGCGACCGCCACGGTGCCCAGGCCGATGCCGCGGCCGCCGCCGATGAAGGAGCCGCCGCCACCACCGCCGCCTTCGTCGCGGCGGTCCTCGACGTTGTCGCTTTGTCGCTCGCCTTCCCACTTCATGGCGCATCCCCATGTGCCGTCTGCTCGATGAACGCACCGAGCTGCAGGCACCAGTCGGCCGAAACGTCGCCCAGCTGCTCCAGCGCATGCACCGAGACCTGGGCGTCCTGCAGCATCTTGCTGGCCGCGTCGTTCAGCCCGGTCTGGTGCGACTTCTTCTCCAGGTAGACCACCCGCCGGATCCCGACCTGGATGATGGACTGCACGCAGCGCGGGCAAGGAAACTGCGTCGCGTAGATGGTGCTGCCGGACAGCGGCAGCACGACGCAGTTCAGGATCGCGTTGACCTCGGCATGCACGATGTAGCTGTGCCGCGAGCGGTACGGATCGTCGTCGTCGTCGCTCCAGTACGCCGGGTCGGCGTCGCTGCAGCCACGCGGCAGGCCGTTGTAGCCGACGCCGATGATCTTGTTGTCGGCGCTGGCGATGCAGGCGCCGTTTCTCTTGCGCGAATCCTTCGAACGGGCCGCGGCCAGCAGCGCCACGCCCATGAACATCGAGTGCCAGGGAATCAGGGGTGCGTTTTCCATGGCTAGGAATTATCGGCCGCGTATTCCTTGAGCCGGTTGTAGAGCGTCTTCAGGCTGATGCCCAGCGCCGCGGCAGTGCGTTCCTTGTGGTGGTGGTAGTGGCGCAGCGTCGCCAGGATCAGCGCGCGCTCGGCCGCCGCCATCGAGGTGCCGATGGCCAGCGTGATGCTGTCGCCGGACCCGCTCGGCTGGGCGGCGCCGGCCGGTGCAGCGCCGCCGCCAGTTTCCTGCGGCAGCCACTGGTCGTCGATGACCTCGCCGGCGGCCATGACGTAGGCGCGCTGGACCGCGTTGCGCAGCTCGCGCACGTTGCCCGGCCAGCGGTAGCTGCCGAGCCGCTCCAGCGCCGGGCGGCTGAAGCGCTTGACCGCGCGCTCCTGCACGGCAATGCCGGCCAGGAAGTGCTCGGCCAGCAGCCGCACGTCGCTCAAGCGCTCGCGCAGCGGCGGCAGGTCGATCGGGAACACGTTCAGCCGGTACAGCAGGTCTTCACGCAGCTTGCCGTCGGCCACGGCCTGCAGCGGCACCCGGTTCGTCGCCGCGACGATGCGCACGTCGGCCTCCTGCCCCACCGTCGAGCCGACACGCATGAAGCGGCCCGTCTCCAGCACGCGCAGCAGCTTGACCTGCAGCTCCAGCGGCATCTCGGTGATCTCGTCCAGGAACAAGGTGCCGCCGTTGGCGCGCTCGAAGAAGCCCAGGTGCTGCCGGTCGGCGCCGGTGAAACTGCCCTTTTCGTGGCCGAAGATCTCGCTTTCGATCAGGTTCGGCGAGATGGCACCGCAGTTGACCGCCAGGAACGGATGCTTGCGCCGCCGGCTCAGTTCATGCAGCGTCTGCGCGACGATCTCCTTGCCGGTGCCGCTTTCGCCGGTGATGAACACGGTCACGCTGGTGCCGGCCACGCGCGAGATCTGCTCGTATACGCGCAGCATCGGCGGCGAGCGGCCCCACAGGCGGCCGAAGTGGCCACTGCCGGCGACATCGGCGTTCAGATCGGCGACCTCGGCCTTCAGCGCCTCGGGCTTCATGAAGCGCGACAGCACCGCTTCGAGCTGGCGCGGCTGGATGGGCTTGACCAGATAGTCCGCCGCACCCAGGCGCAGCGCCTGGATCGACGTGTCCAGGCTGGCGTGGCCGGTGATCAGCACGACCTCCGAGTCGGCCACCAGCTGCGGGTCGGAGAACAAGTCCATGCCGCTGCCGTCGGGCAGCTGCAGGTCCAGCAGCACGATGTCGGGCTGCTGCAACGCGATCTGCCGCCGCGCGTCGCGCAGGCTGTGCGCCAGCGCCACGGAGAATTTCTCGGCAGCGACGAGCTGACCCAGCGATGCGGCCGAATCGGCGTCGTCGTCGACGATCAGTGCGTGTGCCATCCCAGGGTTCCATCGCGCCGCAGCGCGGTGCCGTGGATGGTACGCGGATCGTCGAGTCTCAAAGGTGGCGTCGCCGCCGCTCGGCCGAATCGATGTGCAAGGACTGCCGATACTTCGTGACGGTGCGGCGCGCCACCACCAGGCCTTGCTGCGCCAGCTGGCGCGTGATGTCGACGTCCGACAGCGGCGCCTCGGCGTGCTCGGCCTCGATGATGTCCTTCACGAGCTCGCGGATCGCGGTGCCGGAACAGGCGCTGCCGTTGGCGCTGAGCAGCGCGCGCGAAAAGAAGTACTTCAGCTCGAACACACCGCTCGGCGTGGCCATGTACTTGTTGTTCGTGACGCGCGAGACGGTCGACTCGTGGACGCCCACTTCGTCGGCGATTTCACGCAGGCCCAGCGGCTTCATCGCCATCGCGCCGAACTCCAGGAAGTGGCGCTGCCGCTGCACGATGGCGCGGGCCACGTCGAGGATCGTCGAGAAGCGCTGCTCGACATTGCGCACGGTCCAGCGGGCGTCGCTCAGGTGGCCGGCCATCTCGTCGTTCTGCGCCGTGCGGTGGCGCTGGAACATGTCGGCGTAGACGTGGTTCAGGCGGATGCGCGGCACGATCGCGGGGTTGAGCTGCACGTGCCACTGGCCGCTGCTGAGCTTCTTCACCAGCACGTCGGGCACGATGTAGGCCACCTGCGACGAGCCGTAGCGCCAGCCCGGCCGCGGGTCGAGGCGGCGGATGCGCTCGCACACCGCTTCCACGGTGGCCGGCGCCTGGTCGAGCCGGCGCGCCAGGCCGTCGATGTCGCGCGCCGCCAGCTGCTGCAGGTGGCCGCTGACGATGGTCTGCGCCAGCGCCCGCATCTGCGGGCAGGCGATCGCCGGCAGTTGCAGCTGCAGGCACTCGGCAACGCCGCGCGCACCCACGCCGGCCGGTTCCAGCGACTGCACGCGGCGCAGCGCGATCTGCAATTCGGCCAGCGTCGCCGGCGGGTCCAGCGCCGTGATGTCCAGCAAGTCCTGCAGCGGCGCGCGCAGGTAGCCATCGTCGTCGAGCGACTCGACGACGGTGCGCGCCAGCAGCAGGTCGCGCGCGTCCAGCGGCAGCACGTTCAGCTGGCCGTGCAGATGGGCGTTGAGCGGGGTCTCGACAGCCATGACCTCCATCGCCGAGACCTCGCTGTCGTCGGCGCGTCGCATCGACGTGCCGGCTTCGGCGCGCCAGAGATCGCGGTCGTCGTCCTGCGCCAGGCTGGCCGCTTCCGGCGCTGCGGCCGGCGCCTCGAGCAGCGCCGCTGCTGCAGCGCTGCCGGGCACGGTGCCGTCGCCTTCCTCGCCTTCGAGGAACGGGTTGCTGCCCAGCTTCTCCCGCACCATCACCGCGAAGTCCAGCGACGACATCTGCAGCAGCCGCACCGCGTGCTGCAGCCGCGGCGACAGTGTCTGCAATTGCCGTTGGTCGGCACGAAGATCCAGCGAGCCCAAATCGACGACTCCTGCGCAATGGGTACCGCACGAGAACGCAACCACCGTGCCGGAACGTCCGCTCGGAAGCGATTCGACACAAAACCGGCTGCAACCCAGGCTGCGGGCCTTGCGCGCGGCACCGTGCGCCCGATGCAGACCGCGCCGGCGGCGCCCGATTTACCGATGGCGACCGATTTGCGGCAAAGCGTGCCGATGCCGCGGCCGGCGGGCGCGGCACACCGCTTGCCTTTGAGCGCTCATGCACGCGCTCGACCTGCCCCCGCCCGCAAGACATTCGCTGCCGTCGATGCAACACTCGGGGCGGCCGCTCCCGGCCCGCGCCGATTCGTACATGCCGGTTTCCATTCGCTCGCGCTTGCTGTTGCTGGTGCTGTCGGTGCTGCTGCCGGCAGCGGCAGCCGCGCTGTGGTTGATCGCCCGCAGCTACGACGCCGAGCAGCAGGCGCTGCAACGCAACCTGCACGACAGCGCACGCGCACTGTCGCTCATCGTCAGCCGTGAACTGGCGCAACGCCCGGCCGAGCTGCAACGCGCCGTCGAAGCGCTGCAGTTGCCGCGCGACTGGGTCGTGACGGTGCTGGACGATCGCCAGGCGCTCGTGGCCCGCTACCCGGACGGCCCGGCGAACGCCGCGGCGGCGATCGGGCCCGAGCTGAGGCAGCGCCTGGCGCAACAGCGCGAAGGCGGGTTCGAATCGACGGGTGCCTCCGGCGGCTCCGTCGTCGGCTACTTCAGCCGGTCCGACCCGGGCTGGACCTTTCTGGCCACGCTGCCGCGAACGCAGATCGTTCGCGGCATTCCTGACGGCGTGTTGCAGACCGGCCTGGGCGCACTGGCCGTGCTGGCGCTGGCGGTGCTGGGCGCGCTGTGGCTCGCGCGCCGCATCGTCGCGCCGGTGGTGTCGCTGAAGCACGCGGCCGCGCGCTTGCAGGCCGGCCTGCCGGTGGAGCGGCAGACCAGCGGCATTGCCGAGTGCGACGACGTGGGCGATGCGCTGGCGCAGGCATCGGACGCGATCCGCCACGCCCGCGGCGAACTCGAACGCCAGGTGGCCGACGCGGTGGCGCGCACCCGCGTGGCCGAGCAGCGTGTCTCGCGCAGCCAGCGGGTCGAAGCGCTGGGCCGGCTGACCGGCGGCGTGGCGCACGACTTCAACAACCTGCTCGGCGTCATCAGCAACAGCACGCATCTGATCCGGCGCCAGACCCAGGCGCCCGAGTTGCAGGGGCCGCTGGCCGCGACGCTGCGCGCCGTGGAAGTCGGCAGCCGGCTGACGCAGCATCTGCTGCGCTTCTCGCGCCGTCAGTCGGCCGTGCCGCAGGCGCTGGACCCGGCCCAGTACCTGAGCGAGGAGCAGGATCTGCTGCAGACCGTCGTCGGCAAGCGCATCCAGGTCTCGGTGGCGGTGGCACCGGGCACGCTGCACGTCACGGTGGACTCGAGCGAGCTGGAGCTGGCGCTCATCAACCTGGCGCTGAACGCGCGTGACGCGATGCCGTCGGGCGGCCACTTGTGGCTGAAGGCCGAGAACGCCGCGTTCGAGACCTTGTCCGGGCTGGCTCCCGGACGCTACGTGGCACTGACGGTCAGCGACGACGGCATCGGCATGGACGAAGGCCTGGCCGAGCGCGTGTTCGAACCCTTCTTCACGACCAAGGAGGTCGGCAAGGGCACGGGTCTGGGCCTGAGCCAGGTGCATGGCTTCTGCACCCAGGCCGGCGGTGCGGCGCGGCTGGACAGCACGCCCGGGCTCGGCACCGCGGTGACGCTGGTCCTGCCGGGTGGCGACGCGCCGCCCGGCAGCGCCGCGGCGCAGGCTGGCGACGCCGAGGGCATCGCCGGCACCAACGTGCTGCTGGTCGAAGACAACGACGAGTTGGCCGATGTCACCGCCGCGCTGCTGGGTTCGTACGACTGCCGGGTGCAGCGTGCGCGCAATGCCGACGAAGCGCTGCGCCGCCTGCACGACCCGGCGCCGATCGATGTCGTGTTGTCGGACATCGTGATGCCCGGCGCGCTGGACGGCGTGGGCTTCGCACGCATGTTGCGCGACGAACGGCCCGGGCTGCCGGTGGTGCTGATCAGCGGCTACAGCACGGCACGCGTCGGCACGCGCGAGTTCGTCGTGCTGCAAAAGCCTTGCGCACCGGAAGACCTGCTGGCCGCGCTGCAGCAAGCCGTCGGCGGCAACCGGCAGCATCGGTAAGCCGTACCGCAAAACGTGCCGGCCTGCGCGGGCAGGCCCGGGCACGCGCCCTGCCGCAAAACAGTTGCGGTGCGGCCGTTCCTGCCACCGGCGCACGACGGCCGCCGTTCTTTCCACGTCAATCGAAAGGCTGTCATGAACAACCAAGACATCATCAACGTCGTCAACCGTCTCGTCGAAACCTGCAAGGACGGCGAATTCGGCTTCCGCAGCTGCGCCGAACACGTGCAGGACGAAGACCTGCACCTGGTGCTGGCCAATCGGTCACTCGACTGTCAGCGCGCCGCCGCCGAGTTGCAGGAGCTGGTGTCGGAACTCGGCGGCAACCCCGAGGTCGGCGGCACGGCCAGTGGCGCGCTGCACCGCGGCTGGGTGGCCGTGAAGAGTTCGCTGTCCGGCTACAGCGACCACGCCATGCTCGCCGAGTGCGAACGCGGCGAAGACATCGCGATGGCCCGCTACCGCGACGCGCTCGGCACGCCGCTGCCCGACAGCGTGCGCGGCGTCGTCGAACGCCAGTACGAAGGCGTGAAGCAGAACCACGCCCAGGTGCGCGCCTTGCGCGACAGCGCCCGCGTCACGTCCTGAGCACGCTGGGCACACCGATTGCCCCGGTACGGTCCATTGACCGAACCGGGGTTCTCCGATGCGATTTGCGCCTTACGCGAGCTGCGATGCCGACCGGCCCGTCGTCCTCTATGTCGACGACGAGCCGATGAACGTGGTGCTGATGCAGGCCTTGTTCCAGCGCCGCCCGCAGCTGGAACTGGCCGTCGCGCGCTCCGGCGCCGAGGCCCTGGAGAGGGCCGACGCGCTGGAGCCGGCGTTGCTGATGCTGGACCTGCGGCTGCCGGACTGCCATGGCGCGGATCTGCTCACGCTGTTGCGCGCGCAGCCAGGCTGGGCCGAAGTACCGGCCGTTGCCGTGACTGCGGAGGCCGACGTCAGCCTGGCCGACACCGACTTCGACGACATCTGGCTGAAGCCGCTGGACGTGGTCTTCGTGCTGCGGCAGCTGGACCAGATGCTGCTGTCGCAGATCGACATGCTGATTCCGGCCGCGCGGCGCGCCTACCCCCTCGCCGCGACCTTGGGTGCCTGAGACTCAGAGTTCGGCGTCGGGCGCCAGCGCGAACACCGCGGCCAGTTCGCGCGTTTCCGGCAACACGTAGACGACACCGCGTCGCTGCCCGAGCAGCGGCGCCACGACCTCGTCGTAGAACGAGCCGACGACGACGACGCAGCCGAGCGAGATGCGGTTGTCGTCCGGCGTCTCGGACGCCAGCCGCTGCGGCCGGCGCTCGGCAGGATCGGCCGGGCGCAGGCGGTGGATCGCCAGCGCAGCGCCGTAGTCGACCCAGACGATGGCCTCGCCCTTGTCGTTGTGGCCGGGTACGGACTCGAAGCGGCCCGCCGGCGTGGTGCGCTCGTCCAGGCGCAGCCCGGTGGCAACACGCTGGCCGACGCCGGGTGCCGAGTCGTCGCCGCGGGCCAGGCCCAGCAGCACCGGGGTCGTACCGGCGAGGCGGCCGTCACCGGCAAAGACGAACAGCCGGGCTTCCTTCTTGTCGACGATGGCAAAGGGCTTGCCCTGCGCGTCGCGGCGGTCGAACGCCCACTGCGCCACCTGTTGCGCCTCGAACGATGCGCGGCGCCCCTGGAAGTCGACCTGGCGCACCAGCGACTCGCTGGCCTGCGCCCAGCCGGCGCTCATCCACAACAGTGCCCATGCGCCGGCGCCCAGCGCCCCGCCCATTCGAAACCAGCCCATGCCCGCCGCCGCTCCCGCGTCTGTACCCAAAAGCAGAGCCAGGCGCGAAGGCCCGGCTCGGTTCAGGTGCAAATGCTAGCGGCAGGTCAACATGGCGAGGCGACGAACAGCGCCACAAATTCGCGCCACGGCCCAGCGCGTGGGGGGTGAATCAGCCCGGCGCGTCGGCCCGGCCCGTCGAAGCGCTGCGCAGGCCCGGGAAGACGGCGGCCAGCGGCTTGATTTCCGGCAGCACGTAGATGATGCCGCGCTGCTGGCCGAAGTTCGGCCACATGACCTGCTCGAAGAAGGCCACCGGCATGTTGATGCAGCCGTAGCTGATGCGGTTATCGCTGGCGGTGGGCGACGCCAGCCGCTCCAGGCGATGCTCCTGCGGGTTGTTCAGCCGGACGCGGTGCATCGACACGGCGGCGTCGTAGTCGACCCAGACCACGTCTTCATGCAGCGCGTTGCGGCCGGGCATCGCCACGAAGCGGCCCGCCGGCGTGGTGCGCTCTTCCGGACGGACCTCGGCGATAGGGCGCTGCCCGATGCCGGCCACCGAATCGTCGCCAGGGGCATAGCCCAGCAGCACCGGCGTCGCGCCGCGCAAACGGCCGCCGGGTTCAAACACGAAGACCCGCGCGGCCTTCTTGTCGACGATGGCGAACGGGCGGTCACCGTTGTCGGCGCTGGCGACGACCCACTGCGCCACCTGGCGCGCGTCGTCGGACGCACTTTCGCCGGCGAAGTCCAGGTGCCGTTCGATCACCGCCACCGACGGCGCCGGGTGCGAAACGGTGGCGACACGCGGCTGCTTCGGTGCCAGCGGCAGAACCAGCGCCAGCACGGCGGTACCCAGCAAAAGGCCTTGCTTGATGCTGTCGCTCAGATCGGCGTCCACGAACATCGCATCGCCTCACGAAAATGGCCCCGGCGGTGCCCGCGGGCACGACCGAGGCCGAGCTGTCGGCCCGGACTTTAGTTGCGGTCCGCTTGCGGCTTGGGTTCCGCCGACTTGGCGGTGCTGTCGGTGCTGCTCGACGTGCTGGGCGCCGTGGTGCTGTCGCTCGGCATGGCCGACGTGGACGGCGCCGTCGACGGTGCTGTCGTCGCTGAATCCGCCGCCGGTGGCGTGCTGCTGCTACTGCTGGTGTCGCTGGTCTGCGCAACGGCAAAGCCGATGGCGCCTACGAGCGCTGCCGCGACGACGCCGCTGGCGAGAGGCTTGGAAATCGACATCTTCTGACTCCTTTAAAGGGATGCATGGATGGGTAAGACGGCCGACTCGAAGGCCGGCTGAGGTCACTCTAGAGTCGTGACCGCGCGCGTGGCGTCGGCGTCGGCCGGCAATGCCTGTAGGACATCGAGCGTCAGCAATTGCTACCGGCGGCCCCGGCAGCGCCGGGCACGCGGATTGCCCTGCAGACCCCCATGCGAATCACACCCGACGCAGCCCAGACGCCGTCGGCGGCCGCTGGGCGGAGCCCGTCTTCCGGACACCATCTGCTCGACACGTCGAGCTTGTGGCCGCCCAGCGGCGCGGGCAGCATGCAGCGGGTGCTCGGCTGCAAGCACGACTGGCTCGAGGCCCAAGGCTGGCGCCACACGCTGCTGGCGCCGCGCGCACACGGCCATGGGCGAATCGACAGCGGCGGCTTGCGCCTGCCCTGGGGTGGCGGCTGGCATGTCGCACTCGACCGGCGCCGTGCCGCGCGCTTGATCGAAGCCGCGCAACCCGACATCGTCGAAAGCGCCGATCCTTTCGTCATGGGCTGGGCCGCGCTGGATGCCGCCGCACGGCTGCAGATTCCGGCCGTGGCCTGTTGCCACGCCAACCTGCCGGCACTGGTGGCGCAACGCGTCGCCGCGGCCGGCGACCTGAGTACCGGCCGCGGGCGCTGGGCATTGCGGCAGCTGCGCCGCTATGTGGCGCGCCTGTACCAGCGGCACGACCTGGTGCTCGCACCGAGCGCTTCGATGACGCGCAAGCTGCACGAGTGGGGCGTGAAACAGGCCGTGCATCAGCCGCTGGGGGTCGACTGCTCGGTGTTCTCGCCGAAGGCCAGCGACGCCACCTGGCGCCATGTGCTGGAGCGCCGGCTCGAGCTGGCGCCGGGCACGCGGCTTCTCGTCTACGCGGGCAGCTTCGGTGCGCACAAGAACCTGGCTTTGCTGGCCGAGGCGGTAGACCGCCTCGGCGCGGGCCATGCACTGCTGGCGGTGGGTGCCGGCGCGCACCCGCCGACCGGCCCACGCACGCGGGTGCTGCCGCCGCAGCCGAGCGCGGCGCGGCTGGCCCGGCTGCTGGCCAGTTGCGATGTCTTCGTGCATGCCGGCGAACACGAGGCCTTCGGCCTGGCCGCACTCGAGGCCATGGCCTGCGGCACGCCGGTGGTCGTCAGCGACGCGGGCGGGCTCGGCGAACTCGCCGCCGGCGCCGGGATCGTCGTGCGTTCGCGCGAGCCGCAGGCCTGGTGCGATGCCATCACCGCCAGCCTGACCGACCTCGGCCCGTCGCTGGCCTGGGTCGGCCTGGAGCGTGCGCGCGCACACGACTGGTCCATCGTCTTCGGCCAGTTGACGCGACGCTACCTGCAGGCGATGCATGCACGCCGGCAGCGGCAGCCCGGCACGCCGTTTGCCCCAACGGCTGACCCGGGTCAATGGAGCGCTGGATGAGCCTGTCCATCGACGAGCTTTCGACCGAATTCGACACCGACATGACGCAGGCCATGCGCTGGCCGCTGGCGGTGCACCTCGACATCACGGTGGACCATGTCTGCGGCCCCCCCGAATGCCGGCGCTGGCGCTTCGACCCGTATTCGACGCCGCGCGACGTGCACGTCTCGGAGTGGTCCGGCGGAGCCCCGTGCCTGTCCGCCGTCTTGCCATGGAATCGCCTGCCCGGGCAGAGCCTGTACCAGCGCTGCTTCAGCGTGCTGGCACAGCGCCTGTTCGGGTCGCTGGCGATGCCGCCGCGCATCGTCGGCACGCCGATGTGGGGTGCCATCGCCGCCAGCCTGAGCCACGCAGACAGCGGCGCCCGGCCCTTGCAGGTCGAGCTTTGCGTCGCCTCTGACGACCGCCTGCTGCTGTCGTACCGGCACGGCGCCGACGGGCCGCTGAGCCGCTGCGCGCGGCCGCTCGAAGGCCCGGACGCGGACCCGCTGCGGGCACTGCTGCGGCTGGCGATGGCCGGCCGCGTCGCCGAAGCGCAAACCGGCCCGGCCATCACGTCGCCGTCGCATGCCGCCATCGGCGCGAGAGGCGTGCCGCTGCACGCCGCCGGCACCTAGACAGCGCAGACTTCACCGAGGCGCCGAGGGCGCAGAGGCTTCGCAGAGCTTTCTCTGCGTTGCTCTGCGCCCTCGGCGCTTCTTGCTGCGGTGAAGACTCCAGGGTGCCGCTCGCGACACCGACACATCCGGTTGCGGCACGTATCGCCACCCCCCGTTTGCGGGGCTGTCCGATCGCCTCTGGGAACGCTGATTGCCACCTGCCACGGCGGCTGCAACTCGCGCGGCCGCGAATCCCTTCTACCGTTCATCAGCCCTCCAAAGGAGCCTTCCATGCGTCTCAAGACTCTTCTCTGTGCACTGCCGCTGGTTTGCGCGGCGGCGGCGCACGCCGAGGACTTCACCCTCCCGGTGCCATTGGTTGCGAATCTCAACACTCCCGGCGCCTACTCGGCCGGATGGGGGGTGACGCACCTGTTCGCCGGCGCCTTCACCGACACCTTCAACTTCGCGCCGATCACCGCCGCCGGCATGGTTTCGGCCAGCCTGGTGACGATCGGGTTCAACGACTACGACAACATCGACTTCAGTTCGGTGACGATCAACGGCCAGGCCTTCGTGCTGTCGCCCACCGGGCAGATCGAAATCGGCCAGTTCGCGCCCGCGGCCATCGGGGCACCGCTGGTGATGGTCGTCAGTGGCGTGGTGGCGCCGGCCCTGGCCGCCGGCACCGTGGTGTCGGCAAGCTACGCCGGCACGGTCAACGTGTCGCCGGTGCCCGAGCTGCAGACCAGCGCGTTGCTGGCAGCCGGGCTGATCGCCATCGGCTTCATCGCGCAACGGCGCCGCACCGACTGAGGCGCGATTTTCAGTGGCCTCAGCGGCCTCAGCGGCGGCGGCCGAAGCGGTCGCGCCAGGGCGCGGGCTCGCTGCGCGCCGCTGGGTGGCTGCGCGTCACCATCAGCACGCCGTTCAGGTAGAGCGCATTCAACAGGCGGCTGGCACGGTCGAGACTCAGGCCGGGCCAGCCCGCCATCTCACGCAAGGAGACCGCTTCGCTGCGCAGGCGCGCGACCGCCGGCCCGAGGGCACCCGGCGGGGCCGGATCATCGTAGCCGCGGCCCGGGCTCAGCCGGTAGGCGGCACGGCCGCTGATTTCGGCCAGCAAGGTCTGCCGCGGCCCGTGCAGCGCGGTCGTCCACAGCAGTTCCGGCAAGGGGCGGTAGGTCTCGGCGGCAGCCACGCGATCGTGCATCGAATGCCCCGGCGGCAGCACACCGGGCCGCTCGGCGCTGATCAGCCCGAGGCGGGCGAAGCCGGCGTCATCGGCCAACTCGGGGGCGCCGCGCGGCGAGTGGTAGAGGCCGGGCGTCGGAAACAAGGTCACCGGCCAGACGATGGCACCGCACGCCAGGTACAGCAGCGCGGGCTCGCGCTGGCGCAGGCAGGCCGCCATCACTTCCAGCACGTCATCGCGGGTCGGGTCGGACTGCAGGTCGCGCAGTTCGGACAGCAAGGTGGTCGGCAACAAGGTCGGCCGGCTGTTGCCGAAGAGCGCACTCGCGCCATCACCGGCCTCGCGCATGCGCTCGAAGGCGCTGATGCGCCAAAGGGTGGAACCTTCGAAGTCGCGCATGAAACCATGCTAGACCCCTGCCCCCGACCCTACCGTCGCGTGGTGTAACGGGCCGCGTCCAGCCGCAAGCGTCTGGCGTTCGTCAGGAGCCGTGTTGCGCTTGCGCCGATCCACGCCGCGTGTCCGGCGGCTCGGCGATGCAGGCAGCCAACCGGTCGGGGTCGGCGGGCTTGACGAGATGGTGGTCGAAGCCGGCTGCCTGCGCGGCCGCGCGGTCCTCGCGCTGGCCGTAGCCGGTGAGCGCGATCAGCAGCACCTGGCGCAGTGCCGGCATCTTGCGCAGGTGGCGCGCCACTTCGTAGCCATCGAGCCGCGGCAGGCCGATGTCGAGGATCACGACCTCGGGCACGAAGGCCGCCGCAGTGACCAGGGCCTGCTCGCCGTCGGACGCCACGGCGACCTCGTGCCCGCTCAGCTCGAGCAGCATCGCCATGCTGGCGGCCGCGTCGGCGTTGTCGTCGACCACCAGGATCCGGCGCGCCGCGGTGCGCGGCTGCGGCGCCGGCGCCACCCGGCCGGCGTCGGGGCTGCGAACCAGCCGCAGGCAGGGCAGCCGGACGCGGAACTCGGAGCCGCGGTCGGCGCCGTCACTGTGCGCTTCGATGTGGCCGCCGTGCAGCTGGGCCAGCCGCATCGCCAGCGTCAGGCCGACGCCGAGGCCGCCCTGGGCGCGGTCCAGCCCGCGCGCGCCTTGCGCGAAGAGGTCGAAGATGCGCGGCAGCAGCTCGGCATCGATGCCCATGCCGTGGTCGCGCACCGAGATCAGCGCGCCGCTGTCGTCGACGCCCGAGCGCAGTTCGATCAGCGCCCCGTCGCCGCTGTATTTGGACGCGTTGTGCAACAGGTTGGAAACGATCTGGGTCAGGCGGCTGAAGTCGCCTTGCAGCCAGACCGGCTCGTCGGGCTGCGTCACCGACAGCGTCTGTTCGCGTTCGTCGATGAAGGGCCGCGCGGTCTCGACGCTTTGCGCGATGACGGCGCCCAGGTCGACCGGCTCGCGCGCCAGCACGATCTTGTTCTGGCTGATGCGCGCCACGTCGAGCAGTTCCTCGATCAGCCGCGTCATCTGGCGCAGCTGGCGGTGCAGCACTTCGGAGGCCCAGGCCACGTTCGGCTGCTCGGGCGCAACGCGGCGTATCACCTCCAGCGCCGAACGGATCGCCGCCATCGGGTTGCGCAGCTCGTGCGACAGCATCGCCAGGAACTCGTCCTTGCGCCGGTTGGCGGCATGCAGCCCGGCTTCGGCAGCGCGGCGCTCGACGATCTGGTTCTGCAGGCTGCGGTACAGGCGCGCGTTCTCGAAGGCCATCGCAGCGCGGCCGGCCAGGTCTTCGAGCGATTGCCAGTCCGGCTCGCCGGCGTCGACGACGAGCAGCGCGCCGAGCACGCGGTCGCCGGACAGCAGCGGCAGCGCCGTCACCGAGCGAAGCGCGTCGGGCAGCTGCTGCGCAGCGCCTGGGCCGAACGGCGCCGGGCCGAGCCGATCTTCCGGCAGCACCGGCACGACCGCGCGGCATTTGTCGCCGATCGCACGCTCCAGCGCCAGGCGCAGCGGCGGCGCCAGCTCGGCCAGGCGCAGTGGCAGCCGCGCCAGCCCTCCCGGGCGCGTCAGCGCCGCCAGTGCGCTGCGGCCGCTGCCGTTCTCGTCGACCAGCAGCACCACAGCCGCCGCCGCCAGCCGGGGCACCACCAGCGCGACCAGCTGTTCGACGCCGACCGCTTCGTCGAGCGAAGCGCCGAGTTCGCGGCTGGCGTGCAGCAGGTAGGCCGAACGCCGGTTGCTCTCTTCGGCGGCGTGGCGTGCGGCTTCGGCGGCCATCATCGCGGCACGGTCGTCGGCCTGGCGCCGCACCTGGCGCTGCATGGCGTGCAGCGAGACGAAGACGCGCACCTTGCTGCGCAGCACCTCGGGCACCACCGGCGACAGGATGTAGTCGACCGCACCCAGCGAGTAGCCGCGCGAGGTCTGCATCTCGTCGGCATACGAGGTGATGAAGATGATCGGCGTGTGCGCCGACTTCTGGTACTCGCGGATCATCTGGGCCGTCTCGAAGCCGTCCAGGTCCGGCATGTTGACGTCGAGCAGGATGACCGCGAACTCGCGCTGCAGCACTTCGCGCAGCGCGTCCTTGCCCGAGCGCACGAAGACCAGGTTCTGCCCGAGTTCTTCGAGCACGGTGCCGAAGACGAGCAGCTTCTCCGGCAGGTCGTCGACGACCAGGATGTTGACGCGCTCGGCCGGCGGCTCGGGCGGCGCGGCAGCGGGCAGCCGGCGTGGATTCACAGACCGCTCACTTGGACAGCCAGCCCCGCAACACCACCAGCAGGTAGGCCGTGTCGACCGGCTTGGACAGGTAGTCCCACGCGCCCGCCGCGATGCACTTCTCGCGGTCGCCCTTCATCGCCTTGGCCGTGACGGCGATCAGCGGCAGATCCTTGCCGCGCGGCAGCTTGCGCATCTCGCGCATGGTCTCCATGCCGTCCATCTCGGGCATCATGATGTCCATCAGCACGATGTCGATGCTGGGGTCGGTCTCGACCAGACGGATCGCGTCGCGGCCGTTCTCGGCCGAGACGATGACCATGCCGCGCGCGTCCAGCACGGTGGCCAGCGCAAAGATGTTGCGCATGTCGTCGTCGACGATCAGCACCTTCTTGCCTTCGAGCACCAGGTCGGCGTCGTTGAGCAGCTGCGCGGCTTCGCGCTCGCGCTCGGACATCGCCGCCGCACCGCGGTGCAGGTAGAACGCCGTGGCGTCGAGCATGCGCTCGACCGTCGATGCGCGGCGCAGCGCAAAGGCCTGGTGGCCGTGGCCCCAGCGCGCCGCGACGCCGGGGTCGACGCCATCGCACAGAACGATCGGCATCTGCCGCGCCAGCGGCTGGCATTCGAGCATCTCGATCACGTCCTCGGGGCCGAAGTCAGCGATGCTGCCGTCGGTGACCAGGCAGTCGATGCCGCCGCCCACCAGGTGCGCGCGCGCGGCGGCCACCGAATCGGCGAGCACGATCTCGGTGTCGGCATCGAGCGAGCCGAGGTAGTTCTCGCGCAGCGCCGTTGCCGCCATCATCACCATCAGCCGCTTCGAACGCCGGTCGGCAAACTCGTACAGGTTGGCCAGCGCCTGCTCGACCTGGTCGACCGACTGCAGTGGTTTGGTCAGGAAGCCGACCGCGCCCGAGTTCAGCGCGCGCTGGCGCGAGTCGTCGGTGGAGACGATGCAGACCGGGATGTGGCGTGTCGACAGGTCGGACTTCAGCCGCTCCAGGATGCGCCAGCCCTGCATGTCGGGCAGGAAGATGTCGAGCGTGATCACGGCCGGGTGGTAGTCGCGCGTCATCGCCAGCGCGGCGGCACCGCTGCCGCTGACCAGGCCCTTGAAGCCGTTGTGGCGCGCCGCCTGCAGCAGCACGCGCGCGAAGGCGAGGTCGTTCTCGACGATCAGCAGCACCTTGTCGCCGGGCAGGATGTCGCCGCGGTCGTCGTCGGCGATGTTCAGCAGCGGCGTGGCGTCGTTGTCCAGGCCGTCGTCCGGCAGCTCCGGCGCCGGCTCCACCGCACGGCGCGGCACGGCCGTCTCGGGTGCGGCTTCGGAACGCAGACGCGGCCATTCGGCCTTGATCGGCTCGTCGGCCGGGCTGCTGGTGATGCCGCGGCCATGGCGCACGCTGCGCGACGGGCTGTAGGTCTGCGGCAGGTACAGCGTGAAGGTGCTGCCCTGCGCCGGTACGCTGACGAGGCGGATCTCGCCGCCGAGCAGCCGCGCCAGTTCACGGCTGATGGCCAGGCCGAGGCCGGTGCCGCCGTACTTGCGCGACGTGGAGCCGTCGGCCTGCTGGAAGGCTTCGAAGATGATCTGCTGCTTGTCGGCCGAGATGCCGATGCCGGTGTCCGACACCGAGAACGCGAACACCTGGCTGGCACGGTTCAGTTCGTCATGGTCGCGCGACCAGCCGCCTTCGACGACGCCGATGGACAGCGACACCGAGCCCTGGTGCGTGAACTTGAACGCGTTCGACAGCAGGTTCTTGATGATCTGCTGCAGCCGCTTGACGTCGGTGACGATGGTCTTGGGCAGCGGCTGGTCGGCGACGATGCCGAACTCGACGTGCTTGGATTCGGCAACGTGGCGGAAGCTGCGGTCCACCGAGCGCTGCAGGTCTTCCAGCCGCAGCTCGCTGACGTCGACCGCGACAGTGCCGGATTCGATCTTCGACAGGTCGAGGATGTCGTTGATCAGCATCAGCAGGTCGTTGCCCGACAGGTGGATGGTCTTCGCGAACTCGACCTGCTTGGTGGTCAGGTTGCCGTCGCTGTTCTTGCACAGCTGGTCCGACAGGATCAGCAGGCTGTTCAGCGGCGTGCGCAGCTCGTGCGACATGTTGGCCAGGAATTCCGACTTGTACTTGGACGTCAGCGCCAGCTGCTCGGCCTTTTCTTCCAGCGCCTGGCGCGCCTGCTCCACTTCCTGGTTCTTGCGTTCGACCTCCTGGTTCTGGTGCACCAGCAGCCGCGCCTTTTCCTGCAGCTCTTCGTTGGTCTGCTGCAGTTCCTGCTGGCGGTTCTGCAGCTCTTCGGCGAGCGACTGCGACTGCGTCAGCAGGTCTTCGGTGCGCATGTTGGCGGCGATCGTGTTGATGACGATGCCGATCGATTCGGTGAGCTGGTCGAGGAAGGCCTGGTGCGCCGGGTTGAAGCGCTGCAGCGACGCCAGTTCGAGCACGCCGCGCACCTCGCCTTCGAAGACCACCGGCAGCACCAGCACGTCGAGCGCCGCGTTTTCGCTCAAGCCGGTGGCGATGCGGAAGGCGTCGCTGGGCACGTTGGTCAGCAGGATCTTCGACTTCTCGATCGCGCACTGGCCGATCAGCCCTTCGCCGAGGTCCAGCTCCTTGCCGTGCGAAGCCTGGCCGCCCGACGCGTAGCTGGCGAAGAGCTTCAGCCGCGGCGCATTGGCCACCGTGGTCAGCACGTAGAACTCGGCCTGCTGGGCGCCGACCACCGGCGCCAGCTCGGACAGGATCAGCTGGCCGACGGTGAGCAGATCCTTCTGGCCTTGCAGCATGCGGCTGAACTTGGCCAGGTTGGTCTTCAGCCAGTCCTGCTCGGTGTTCTTCTGCGTCGTGTCCTTCAGGTTGCGGATCATCTCGTTGATGGTGTCCTTCAGCGCCGCGACCTCGCCCTGCGCCTCCACCGTGATCGACCGCGTCAGGTCGCCCTGCGTCACCGCGGTGGCCACCTCGGCAATCGCGCGCACCTGCGTCGTCAGGTTCGCGGCGAGCTGGTTGACGTTCTCGGTCAGCCCCTTCCAGGTGCCGGCCGCGCCCGGCACCTTGGCCTGGCCGCCGAGCTTGCCTTCGACGCCGACTTCGCGTGCCACGGTCGTGACCTGGTCGGCGAAGGTGGCCAGCGTGTCGGTCATGCTGTTGATGGTTTCGGCCAGCGCGGCGATCTCGCCCTTGGCTTCCACCGTCAGCTTCTGCTTCAGGTCGCCGTTGGCCACGGCCGTGACGACCTTGGCGATGCCGCGCACCTGGCCGGTCAGGTTGCCGGCCATGAAGTTCACGTTGTCGGTCAGATCCTTCCAGGTGCCGGAAACGCCCTTCACCTCGGCCTGGCCGCCGAGCCGGCCTTCGGTGCCGACCTCGCGCGCCACGCGCGTGACTTCGGCCGCAAACGACGACAGCTGGTCGACCATGGTGTTGATCGTCGCCTTCAGTTCCAGGATCTCGCCCTTCACGTCGACGGTGATCTTCTTGCTCAGGTCGCCGGCCTGCACGGCCTTCGTCACGTCGGCGATGTTGCGCACCTGGCTGGTCAGGTTCGACGCCATCAGGTTGACCGAGTCGGTCAGGTCCTTCCAGGTGCCGGCCACGCCTTGCACGTCGGCCTGGCCGCCGAGCTTGCCTTCGGTGCCGACCTCGCGCGCCACCCGCGTGACTTCGGCGGCGAAGGACCGCAGCTGGTCGACCATCGTGTTGATGGTGTTCTTCAGCTCCGAGATCTCGCCTTTCACGTCGACGGTGATCTTCTTCGACAGGTCGCCGGCGGCCACGGCCGTCGTCACCTCGGCGATGTTGCGCACCTGGCTGGTCAAGTTGCCGGCCATGAAGTTCACCGACTCGGTCAAGTCCTTCCAGGTGCCGGCCACGCCTTGCACCTCGGCCTGACCGCCGAGCTTGCCTTCGGTGCCGACTTCCCGAGCCACGCGCGTGACTTCGGCCGCGAACGAACGCAGCTGGTCGACCATCGTGTTGACGGTGTTCTTCAGCTCGAGGATCTCGCCCTTCACGTCGACGGTGATCTTCTTGCTCAGGTCGCCGGCCTGCACGGCCTTGGTCACGTCGGCGATGTTGCGCACCTGCGAGGTCAGGTTCGATGCCATCGAGTTCACCGACTCGGTCAAGTCCTTCCAGGTGCCGGCCACGCCTTGCACGTCGGCCTGGCCGCCGAGCTTGCCTTCGGAGCCGACTTCGCGCGCCACCCGCGTGACTTCGGCGGCGAACGACGACAGCTGGTCGACCATCGTGTTGATCGTGTTCTTCAGCTCCGAGATCTCGCCCTTTACGTCGACGGTGATCTTCTTCGACAAGTCGCCCGCGGCCACCGCCGTCGTCACCTCGGCGATGTTGCGCACCTGGCTCGTCAGGTTGCCGGCCATGAAGTTGACCGACTCGGTCAGGTCCTTCCAGGTGCCGGCCACGCCTTGCACGTCGGCCTGGCCGCCGAGCTTGCCTTCGGTGCCGACCTCGCGCGCCACCCGCGTGACTTCGGCCGCGAAGGAACGCAACTGGTCGACCATCGTGTTGATGGTGGCCTTCAGCTCGAGGATCTCGCCCTTCACGTCGACGGTGATCTTCTTCGACAAGTCGCCGGCGGCCACCGCCTTCGTCACGTCGGCGATGTTGCGCACCTGCGACGTCAGATTGCCGGCCATCGAGTTGACCGAGTCGGTCAAGTCCTTCCAGGTGCCCGAGACGCCGCCGACCTCGGCCTGGCCACCGAGCCGCCCTTCGGTGCCGACTTCGCGCGCCACACGCGTGACCTCGGCCGCGAAAGACGACAACTGGTCGACCATGGTGTTGATCGTGGCCTTCAGCTCCAGGATCTCGCCCTTCACCTCGACCGTGATCTTCTTGCTCAGGTCGCCGGCTTGCACGGCCTTGGTCACGTCGGCGATGTTGCGCACCTGCGATGTCAGGTTCGACGCCATCGAGTTCACCGAGTCGGTCAGATCCTTCCAGGTGCCGGCCACGCCTTGCACGTCGGCCTGGCCGCCGAGCTTGCCTTCGGTCCCGACCTCGCGCGCCACGCGCGTGACTTCGGCGGCGAAGGAGCGCAGCTGGTCGACCATCGTGTTGATGGTGTTCTTCAGCTCCGAGATCTCGCCCTTCACGTCGACCGTGATCTTCTTCGACAGGTCGCCGGCAGCCACGGCCGTCGTCACCTCGGCGATGTTGCGCACCTGGGACGTCAGGTTGCCGGCCATGAAGTTCACCGACTCGGTCAAGTCCTTCCAGGTGCCGGCCACGCCTTGCACGTCGGCCTGGCCGCCGAGCTTGCCTTCGGTGCCGACCTCGCGTGCCACCCGCGTGACTTCGGCGGCGAAGGATCGCAACTGGTCGACCATCGTGTTGATGGTGTTCTTCAGCTCAGAGATCTCGCCCTTCACGTCGACGGTGATCTTCTTGCTCAGGTCGCCGGCGGCCACCGCCTTCGTCACGTCGGCGATGTTGCGCACCTGCGATGTCAGGTTGCCGGCCATCGAGTTGACCGAGTCGGTCAAGTCCTTCCAGGTGCCCGAGACGCCCTCGACCCGCGCCTGGCCGCCGAGCGAACCTTCGGTGCCGACCTCGCGCGCCACCCGCGTGACCTCGGACGCGAAAGACCGCAGCTGGTCGACCATCGTGTTGATCGTGTTCTTCAGCGTCAGGAACTCGCCCTTCACGTCGACGTCAATCTTTTTCGACAGGTCGCCCTTGGCCACCGCGGTGGTCACGTCGGCGATGTTGCGCACCTGGTCGGTCAGGTTGCCGGCCATCGAGTTGACGGAGTCGGTCAGGTCCTTCCAGGTGCCGGCCACGCCCTTCACCTTGGCTTGCCCGCCGAGCTTGCCTTCGGTGCCGACTTCGCGCGCCACGCGCGTGACCTCGGCCGAGAAGTTGCCGAGCTGCTCGACCATCTTGTTGATGGTCTTGGCCGTGCGCAGGAACTCGCCTTCGAGTTCGCGGCCTTCGACCTCCAGCGCCATGCTCTTGCTCAGGTCGCCTTGCGCCACCGCGCCGATCACGCGCGCGACCTCGCTGGTCGGGTGCACCAGGTCGTCGATCAGCGAGTTGATCGACTCGATCGACTCGCCCCAGAAGCCGCGTGTCTCGTTCAGCGCCGCGCGCTGCTTGAGCTTGCCTTCCTTGCCGACCACCTGGCGCAGACGCGCCAGCTCTGACGCCATCGCGGCGTTCTGCTCGACGAGTTCATTGAAGACATCGGCCACCTTGCCCGGCAGGCCGAGCCAGTGTTCCGGCAATCGCGCCGTGGCATCGCCTTTGCGCAGCTTGGTCAGCGCCTCGAGCAAGGCCACCATTTCCTGAGTCGGGGCGGCGATCGAGCTGTGTTCCAGAACCTTCATCGGACTCCTCCAGCAGACCCTAAAGTTTGAGCACTGACCTTGGCGCGGCGATGCGCGCAACCCCGGAGCGGAGCGGTCAAATTCACCGCAATCCTGTAACTCTTGCCGAAAGAATGTGACCGACTTCGAGCCCGCCGCGAGAGTCGCGAACAAAGGTAACGACTGCAGCAAACGTCATGCCGATCGGCCTTCAAGCCCGGAGCCGGGCATGCGGATTGCCGCCCAGCCGCATCAACGCCCAGAAATCGGACGCCATGCCCACCCTCATCGAGCAACGCCAGACCGCCGAGGCCCCGGCGCTCGCCGCGCTGCGCCAGCGGCACGCCGGCGCGCGCATCCTTGTCGCGGAAGACAACCTCGTCAATCAGGAGATCGTCTGCGCCTGCCTCGAAGAGGCCGGCATGCGGGTCGATGTCGTCGGCAACGGCCAGGAGGCCGTCGACCGCGTGAGCACCGCGTACCAGTTCGTCCTGATGGATCTGTGGATGCCCGAGATGGATGGGCTCGAAGCCACGCGCAAGATCCGCAAGATGCCCGGCATGGCCGACTTGCCGATCGTCGCGCTGACGGCCTGCACCGGCCGCGAAGACCGCGCCGCCTGCGCCGCCGCGGGTATGAGCGGCTTCCTGGCCAAGCCGATCGAGACGAGACTGCTCTACCAGGTCTTGCTGGCCTGGCTCGACCGCTGGGCGCTCACGGCGTTGCGCTGCTGACGCCGGCCACCCGACGCGGGTCTCGAGTTGCCGACGCGTCCACGCGGTCGATTTCGGACTTGCGGCAATACACGGCCTGAAAGATGTCTTCGGCCGGACCTTCGACGAGGCCGAAGCCGCGCAGAAGCTTCTCGATGGCCGCCAGTTCGCCAACGCCGCGCGCCACCACCGATCGGTAGACTTTGCCGTCGATACCGGCAATTCCGACACGGCATTCGCGGCAGGTTCCGCTGGGCCAGCCGGCCTGCAACTGCAGCGCTCGCTCGATGCGCCGGTCGTCGGGCAATGCGTGGGCTTGCTCGATCAGCAGCGTGTACATGTTCTTCGACCTCCTGACGGTGTTGCCGATCGACACAGCGGCAAACGGCGTACCGGGGGCACGTAGGGGCTTTCCTACCCCGCGCCGGGATGGCCGCCGACGCGGCCGGCGCCGGGACCTGTCTATCGTCGTCATCCATGGGGCCGCCGCGAGCTTTGCGGCCCGTTTGCCACGAAACGGACCCGCCATGAAGCGAACGGTGCCAGCGGCGCACATCGCCGCCGCCCACCCGGCGGCAGGCGCCCATCCATGAACACAAACGACCCCTGGGCCTGGGCCACCGGCCAGAACTGGTTCGGCACGCCGCCGGGCACCTGGGCCGCGGCCGTCGTCACCGGCCTGGCCACCTATCTGGCGCTGCGCCTGGCCACGCGCTGGCTGCTCGGCCGCGTCGAACGCGTCACGCAGCGCACGCGCAACGATGTCGACGACATCATCGTCGACGTGCTGCGCGCCACCCGGCCCTGGGTGCTGGCCAGCGTGGCCGTGCTGCTGGCCCTCGAAGTGCTGCAGTTGCCGACGCGCTGGCAGGAGCGGGTCAGCCATCTCTGGTTCGTGGTGCTGGTGCTGCAGCTGTCGCTGTGGGCCAGCCGCGCGCTGACGCTGCTGATGGCCCGCCAGCTCGAACGGCATGTGCAGGTGCCGCAGTCCAGTGCCAGCGCGACGCTGCTGTCGTGGGGCCTGCAGACGGCGCTGTGGACCACCGTCGTGCTGGCCGTCCTGGCCAACCTGGGCGTCAACATCACCGCGCTCGTCACCAGCCTGGGCGTCGGCGGCATCGCCGTGGCGCTGGCGGTGCAGAACATCCTGGGCGACCTGTTCGCTTCGCTGGCGATCGCGCTGGACAAGCCTTTCGAAGTCGGCGACGCCATTGCCGTCAACAACATCTCGGGTACGGTCGAGCGGGTCGGCCTGAAGACGACGCGCATCCGGGCGGTCGGCGGCGAGCAGATCGTGATGTCCAACGCCGATCTGCTGAAGAGCGCCGTCAGCAACTACAAGCGCCAGTCGCAGCGGCGCATCGAGTTCAAGTTCGCGCTGTCGTCGGCGACCAGCGCCGAAGCCGCCAGGACCGTGCCCGACATCGTGCGCCAGGTCGTCGAAGCCCAGCCGCAGGTGCGCTTCGACCGCGCCCACCTGAAGCGCATCGGCGACTCCGCGCTCGAGTTCGAGGTGGTCTACGTCGTGCTGGCCTCCGACTACAAGATGTACATGGACGTGCAGCAGGAAATCTGCCTGGCGTTGATGGCCCGTCTGCAGGCCGACGGCATCGAATTCGCCGTTCCCACCACGGTCTTCAGCGCGGTCAGCACAACGCCCGCAAGCCCGGCGCCAGGCGCCGCCGTCGAGCGCCCGCTGCCCGGCCGCGCAGCCACCCGGAGCCCCGCATGATCCCGGCCCTGCCCGACGCCGACTGCGCGCTGTTCTTCGACTTCGACGGCACGCTGGTCAACTTGGCCGCGCGGCCCGATGAGATCCAGGTGCACGCCGACGTGCCGCGGCTGCTGGCGCGGCTGGAGCAGGCGCTGGGCGGCGCGGTCGCGGTGGTGTCGGGCCGGCCGCTGGCGCAGGTCGACCAGCACCTGCGGCCGCTGAAGCTGTGCGTGGCCGGCGTGCACGGCACCGAGCGGCGCGGCGCCGATGGCCGGGTCGTCCACCTGGCCGTCCGCGGCCTGGACGAAGCCAGCGCGCTGGTGCAAGGCGTGTGCGAACGCCACCCGGCGCTGCGCCTGGAGATGAAGCCAGGCGGCATGGCCCTGCACTACCGCCAGGCGCCCGAGCTGGAAGACCTGTGCCTGGCCACGATGGGCCAGGCGCTGGCGCTGGCCGAAGACATGACGCTGCTGCGCGGCAAGATGGTGGTCGAACTGAAGCCGCGCCGTGCCGGCAAGGGGCTGGCGATCCGCAGCTTTCTCGACGAAGCGCCGTTTCGCCAGCGCCGGCCCTGGTTCTTCGGCGACGACGTTGCCGACGAGGCCGGGTTCGAAGTCGTGCAAGGCCTGGGCGGCGTGGCGGTGAAGGTCGGCGCCGGCGAGACGCTGGCCGCGCACCACCTGGCCGACCCCGATGCCGTGCGCCACTGGCTGGCAGCCGCCACCGAGTTGCCGCTGCAGCCGGCCCGCAACGGGGCGGCGCGGTGAGCCGCCTCGTCATCGTCTCCAACCGCGTTGCCGACCCGCGCAAGACGGCCGCCGGCGGCCTGGCCGTGGCGCTGGGCGACGCGCTGTCGGCATCGGGCGGGCTGTGGTTCGGCTGGAGCGGCAACATCGCCGCCGACAGCTCGGCGCGCCAGGGCGAAGCGCACAAGCAGCGCGCCGGCAACGTGATGCTGGCCACCGTCGACCTGACCCAGGAAGAGCACGACACCTACTACCGCGGCTATGCCAACGGCGTGCTGTGGCCGGTCTTCCACTACCGGCTCGACCTGGCCGACTTCGACGCCGGCTTCCTGGACGGCTACACCCGCGTGAACCGCATGTTCGCGCGCAAGCTGCTGCCGCTGCTGCAGCCCGACGACGTGATCTGGGTCCACGACTACCACCTGATCCCGCTGGCCACCGAGCTGCGCGCGCTGGGCTGCCGCCAGCGCATCGGCTTCTTCCTGCACATCCCCCTGCCGCCGCAGCTGATCCTGGCGGCGATTCCGGCGCACCGCTGGCTGATGGGTACGCTGTTCGCCTACGACCTGGTCGGCCTGCAGAGCAAGGCCGACATGGTGCACCTGTCGCGCTACCTGTGCGACGAAGCCGGCGCCGAACAGCTGTCGGCCAACACCTTTCGCGCCTTCGGCCGCGAGCTGCAGGCGGGGGCCTTCCCGATCGGCATCGACGTCGACGACTTCGTCGCGCTGACCGCCGCCCGCGACGCGATGGACACGATGACGACGATGCGCGAGCAGTACTCGAAGCGCCAGCTGCTGGTGGGCATCGACCGGCTCGACTACTCGAAAGGCCTGCCGCAGCGCGTGCGCGCCTTCCGCCGCCTGCTCGAGCACTACCCCGAGAACCAGCACAGCGCCACGCTGATCCAGGTGGCCGCGCCGTCGCGCGAAGACGTGCTCGCCTACGGCAGCATCCGGCGCGAGATGGACAGCCTGTGCGGCGCCATCAACGGCGACTACGGCGACTTCGACTGGATGCCGGTACGCTACATCCACCGCACCGTCGCGCGCAAGCGCGTGCCGGGGCTGTACCGCGCCAGCCGCGTCGGCCTGGTGACGCCGCTGCGCGACGGCATGAACCTGGTGGCCAAGGAGTACGTCGCGGCGCAGGACCCGGCCGATCCCGGCGTGCTGGTGCTGTCGCGCTTTGCCGGCGCGGCCGAGCAACTGACCGACGCGCTGCTGGTCAACCCGTACGACACGCAGGCCACCGCCGAAGCCATCCACCAGGCGCTGCACATGCCGCTGCCGATGCGCCAGGCGCGCCACGCGCGCCTGCTGGCCGAGGTGCGCCAGCACGACGTGCACTGGTGGCGCCAGCAGTTCCTCGACACCTTGATGGCCACCGAGCCGGCCGAGCCCGCGCTGATCTGACGGGCCGTTCAACGAACCTCGTCCGGCGGCGTGTCGCGGCGCGGAAACCAGCGTTCGAGCAAGGCCGCGGCGCGGTCGCGCCCGCCGATGCCGAAGGCCAGCGCCAGCGCCAGCACCACGCCGGTCAGCAGGATCAGGAAGGTCTCCTGCACCAGGCCGCGGCCGATGTCGATGTGGTCGATGGCGATCAGCAGCACGAAGGTCACGATCGCGTACTGCACGATGCTGCCCAGCAGTGCCGCGTCGCCGATGCCGGCGCGGTGGCAGTAGGCCTGCACCGACTGGCCGACGAAACGCGCGAAGTACAGGCCGAACACCAGCACCAGCAGGCCCACCAGCAGCTTGGGCAGGAACAGCAGCACGCGGCCCAGCAGTTCGGTCACCTGCGTCAGGCCGAGGCCGTTGAAGGCCACCGTCAGCGCGCCCAGCAACACCAGCCAGAAGACGATCAGGCCGAACAGGTCGGTGGTGTCCTTCTCGCTGCCGCCTTGCTGCATGAAGGCGTCGATGCCCGCGCGGCCGGTGAGGACGTGGAAGTTGAAGGCGCGCAAGGCCTTCACCGCGGCGAAGCGCAGCGCCTTGGCCACCAGCCAGCCGGCCAGCAGCAGCGCCAGCGCCACGCCCAGCCGCGGCAGGTAGGCGCCGATCTGCACGAGGAAGGCGCGCAGCGGTTCGACGGCGATGTTGAGTGTGTCCATGGGGACTCCTTGGCTTGATCAGAGAACGTCGGCGGGGCCCGGCACCTCGCGCGCGGCGATGTCGAGTTCCAGCAGTTCGAGCAGCGGCCGCGCCGCTTCGAAGGCCGCCGCGTCGGGCCACAGGCCGGCACCCAGCGCGGCCTCGGCGTAGCTCTGCAGGAAGGCCTGGCGCACGCCCTGCACCCAGGCCAGGCTGGACGCCTCGCGCCGGGCGCGTTCGGCATCGACCGGCGCGCCGAGCTGCAGCGCGTCGCGCCGCGCCCGCTCGAACGAGCGCAGCATGCCCGCCACGTCTCGCAGCGGCGACTGCTTGGCGCGCCGCTCGGCCAGCGGCAGCGCGGGGTCGCCGCCGAAGCCGACGATGATGAAGTCGTCGTTGACCAGCAGCGCCTTCTGCAGCCCGAAGTCGCCGTGGATGCGGATCTTCGAGTGGCCGACCCCGCCGCCGGCGGCCAGCGCACGGCAGCGCGCGAGCACCGGTTCCAGCTCGGCCGGCTCGGCCCGTGCCGGCGGTAGGCGGCTCGCTTCGTCGGCCCAGCGCTGCAGGTCGGCGGCGACGATCGGCTCGGGGTCGAACGCGGCGTCGCCGGTCGGGCGGCTCAGCGCCGCATGCAGCGCGGCGCAGCGCTGCGCCAGCACATGCACCCGCGCCAGCAGGCCGCCTTCGACGGCTTCCAGACTGCCTTCGGCGCCGGCCGGGCTGGTGCGTTCGAGCTGGCGCGCCAGGTGCTCGACCGCCAACGCCCAGGCGTCGCCCTGGTTCGGCACGCCGGCGTGCAGCAGCAGCCAGGTGCTGACGGTGCCATCGGCAGCGACGTGCTCGACGCTGCCGGCCAGCGCCACGCTGTGCTCGAACTGCAGCACGTCGGTCAGGTGGCGGCCGGTCTCGACCGCGACATCGACGCCCGCCTCGACCCGCCGCCGCGCCTGCAGCGCCAGCCGCTCGCCGAGCATCACGTGCGTGCCCGGCGCCAGCGTGCGCAGGCCCTGCAGCGCGTCGATGTCGCGGCCGGCAATGGCGCCGAAAGCGCGGGTCGGCTGGAAGCGCAGCACGCCGTGCGCCGTGCGCAGCTCCTGCGCGCCGGCGATGCTGCGCACGACGTCGCGGCAGAAGACCTCGTCGGCCAGCGCATCGGCGAGCACGCCCATGCGCGCCTGCAGCCGCACCTTGGCCACGGCGGCCGGCGCGAGCTGGCGCAGCCGCTCTTCTTCGCCGTCTTCCCAGGCCAGCGTGAATGGCGCGAACCAGCGCGTGCCAGCCGACGCGCCGGTGCCGCTCAGCAACGTGAACAAGGCTTCGCGGCCGCCGTGGGCGAACACCGCATGGTCGACGATGCGCACCGCCTCCGGTGGCTCGCCCTCGGGCCCGGCCCAGCGCTGGCGCGCCAGGTGTCGCGGCAGCAGCTCGCCTTCGAACTCGGCCAGCGTCTTGACCGCCATCGCGATGCGCCACGGCACCACACGGTCGCGGAACAAGCTGTTCCAGCCGTCGAACAGCACCAGCACGGCCAGGTCCTGCACCGGCTGCGGGTCGGTGTGCCAGGCCGGCGGCGCCACGCCGGTGGCCAGGCGGAACCAGTAGAAGCCGTAGGCCGACAGCGTCAGCACGTAGGGCTGATCGCCGATGCGCGGGAACGGGATGTGGCCGCCCATCTCCACCGGCACGCGGCCCTTGAAGCGGGCCAGGTCCAGCTCGACCGGCTGTGCCGAGCGGCCGAGGTTGGCCACGCACAGCACGACCTCGTCGCCGAGCTCGCGCAGATAGGCCAGGATCTTGCGGTTGCCCGGGTGCAGCATGCGGATGCCGCCGCGGCCGAAGACCTGCGTCGAGCCGCGCATGGCCAGCATGCGCCGCGTCCAGTTCAGCATCGACGACGCGTCGCGCGACTGCGCCTCGACGTTGATGGCCTCGAAGCCATACACCGGGTCCTGGATCGGCGGCAGGTACAGGCGCTGCGGGTCTGCGCGCGAAAAGCCGCCGTTGCGGTCGCTGGTCCACTGCATCGGCGTGCGCACGCCGTCGCGGTCGCCAAGGAAGATGTTGTCGCCCATGCCGATCTCGTCGCCGTAGTACAGCACCGGCGAGCCCGGCATCGACAGCAGCAGGCTGTTCATCAGCTTGATGCGCTCGCGGTCGTTTTCCAGCAGCGGCGCCAGGCGCCGGCGAATGCCGAGGTTGATGCGCGCCCGCGGGTCGGCGGCGTACATGCTGTACATGTAGTCGCGCTCCTTGCTGGTCACCATCTCCAGCGTCAGCTCGTCGTGGTTGCGCAGGAAGATCGCCCACTGGCAGGCCGGCGAGATGTCCGGCGTCTGCTGCAGGATCTCGACCACCGGGTGCCGGTCTTCCTGCGCGATGGCCATGTACATGCGCGGCATCAGCGGGAAGTGGTATGCCATGTGGCATTCGTCGTCGTCGCCGAAGTACTCGCGCACGTCCTCGGGCCACATGTTGGCCTCGGCCAGCAGCAGCTTGTTCGGGTAGCCGGCATCGAGCCGGCGTCGAAGCTCCTTGATGACCTCGTGCGTTTCGCGCAGGTTCTCGTTCGACGTGCCTTCGCGCTCGACCAGGTACGGAATGGCGTCGAGCCGGAAGCCGTCCACGCCTTGCTCGAGCCAGAACGACATGACGCCGAAGACCGCCTCGCGCACGGCCGGGTTGTCGAAGTTCAGATCCGGCTGGTGGCTGAAGAAGCGGTGCCAGAAATACTGGCCGGCGACTTCATCCCAGGTCCAGTTGGACTTCTCGGTGTCGGTGAAGATGATGCGCGTGCCGGCATAACGCGTCGGGTCGTCGCTCCAGACGTAGAAGTCGCGCTCCGGCGAGCCCTTCGGCGCGCGCCGCGCCGCCTGGAACCACGGATGCTGGTCCGACGTATGGTTGACGACCAGTTCGGTGATGACGCGCAGGCCGCGCCGGTGCGCTTCTTCGACCAGGCGCCCGACATCGTCGGCCGTGCCGTACGCCGGGTTGACGCTGAGGAAGTCGGCCACGTCGTAGCCGTCGTCACGCTGCGGCGACGGGTAGAACGGCAGCAGCCAGATCGTGTTGACGCCGAGTTCGCGCACATGGTCGAGCTTCTCGATCAGGCCGCGGAAGTCGCCGATACCGTCGCCGTTGGCATCGAAGAAGGCCTTGATGTGCAGTTCGTAGATGACCGCGTCCTTGTACCAGAGGCGGTCATCGTTCAGCGCCACCGGGGCGGCGGTGTCGGCCGGTGTGGGCGGGTTTTTCACGGACGCAAGAATAGCCAGAGTCCAGGGCCTTGCGTGTCGTGAAGCGGCGTTCTCCTACAGCGGCGCTGCGTGTCCGCCGACAAGGCCGTGGCATCGGGCCGAGGGGGTCGTTGACGATGCGCATGGCCGACGGCCGAAGGCGGCGGTAATATGCAGCCGAAGGAGACAAGACACCATGGCCACGCCCTTCCGCCCCGCCTTCGAGCTGCTCGCCCAGTACGCCGAATACCACCGCGACCGGCGCAACATCGTGACCCACTTCATCGGCGTGCCGATGATCGTGTTCGCCGTCGGCGTGCTGCTGGCCGCGCCGGTGTTCACGGTCGCCGGGCTGGCGCTGACGCCGGCCTGGCTGGTCTTTGCGCTGATCGCGCTGTGGTACCTGACGCGTGGCGAGCTGGCGCTGGGCATCGCGGTGACGGTCGGCATGGGCGCGCTGATCGCGCTGGCCCACCCGGTCGCCGCCGGCAGCACCGGCCAGTGGCTGGCCTGGGGCGTCGGCTTCTTCGCCGTCGGCTGGGTCATCCAGTTCATCGGCCACTACTACGAAGGGCGCAAGCCGGCCTTTGCCGACGACATCGTCGGCCTGCTCGTCGGGCCGATGTTCGTGGTGCTGGAGCTGCTGGCGCTGGTCGGCCTGTTCAAGGGCCTGATCGCCCGCATCGAAGGCCGGGTCGGCCCGACGCTGATCCGCGACCTCGCGCACCCGGCGACCTGATGGCCGCACCCGGGCCGGTGCTCGTGATGGGCGCCGGCGCGATCGGCTGCTATGTCGGCGGCCGCTTGCAGGCCGCCGGCGTCGATGTCCACTTCGTCGGCCGGCCGCGCGTGCTCGACGCGCTGCGCAGCAACGGCCTGACGCTGACAGACCTGGACGGCACGCGCCAGGTCTTGCCCGCCGCCTCACTGCAACTGCACGAACAGCCGCCGCCCGGCGCCGCGCTGGTGCTGCTGTGCGTGAAGAGCGGAGCCACCGCCGACGCAGCGCGCCAGCTGGCGCCGGGCGGCTTGGTGCTGTCGCTGCAGAACGGCGTCTCGAACGCCGGTACCGCCGCGGCGGCCGCGCCGGGGCTGACGGTGCTGGCCGGCATGGTGCCGTTCAACGTCGCCGAACTGGCGCCGGGCCACTACCACCGAGGCACCGCGGGCGAACTGGCGGCGCAGGACCACCCCGCGCTGCAGCCCTGGGCCGCCGTCTTCGCCGCCGCCGGTTTGCCGCTTCACTTGCACGCCGACCTGCTGGCGGTGCAATGGGCCAAGCTGCTGCTGAACCTGAACAACCCGGTCAACGCGCTGTCCGGCCTGCCGCTGCGCGCGCAACTGCTGGACCGCGACTGCCGGCGGGTGTTCGCCGCCTTGCAGGACGAAGCGCTGGCTGCGCTGGCCGCCGCCGGCATCGCGCCGGCGAAAGTCACGCCGCTGCCGCCGAAGTGGCTGCCGACCGTGCTGCGCTTGCCGACGGGGCTCTTCGAGCGCATCGCCACGCGCATGCTGCGCATCGATGCGAAGGCCCGTTCGAGCATGGCCGACGACCTGGCGCTGGGCCGCAAGACCGAGATCGACGCCTTCTGCGGCGAGGTCGTGCGGCTGGCGCGCCGCCACGGGCGCGACGCGCCGCTGAACGCGCGCATCCAGCAGCTCGTCGAGAACGACCCGCGGCCGCGCAGCGGTGCCGCGCTGCGCGCCGAGCTGGGTCTTTAGCCGTTAGAGCAAGGGCGACCTCAAGAGCCCGCGTGCCGCCGGCGCGTCACGGCACCGATGACTGCGAGGCCGGCGAGCAGCAGGGCGTAGGTTTGGGGCTCCGGAACGGCGAAGATGGGCTGCGCGTTCGAAAGAAACTGGCCCGACGTTGATGTGAACGTCACGCCATCCGGAAGGCGCAGGTACAGCTTGCTGGTGTTGCCGAAGTCTGCGAGATTTCCGAAGGTCGCGAACGTCGACAGGGTCGCATAGATGGTTGCGCCGTACTCATTGATCGGTATGGCCACGGTGCCTGTCCTTTCGATGGAGGTACCTTCGACGCAACCCGCACCGCAGGCGAAGTTCGGTGGGGCCAGCGTTGTGTACTCGCTGTAAGAACCGAAGACGGTTGCGGCGTAGATGTTGAACTGACCGAAGGCCGCCGCATTGCCCGGCCCGCTGTAGGGTGAATTGGCCAATGTGATGTCACCGTGAAAGGACCAATCGAGGTACGCGGTGCCGCCAAAGCCGCCCGAGAACATGATGTCTTCCTGAATTTGAGTGACTGCGGTGGCAGGCATGATGTAAGCGCCATCCAGTCCGGCCTGGGCCGTCGCTTTCAAGACGCCGGCGCTGGAATCCGCGGAGGCGCTGGCGAAATGCGAGCTGCCGGCAATTCCCTCCGCCTGGGTCGCCGTCACGGACCCCAAAGCGGCGTCCGGCAATGTTCTGTGGACCCTCTCGTCCTCGACATACGCCGACGCGCTGACCCCCGCGAAGGCGGCGCTGGAGCCCAGCGAGGCCATGGAGACAGCAGCGAACAAAGCCGCGCGAATCAAGGCGTTCGCCGTGATCGTCGGTGTGCTGGGTGCTTGGCGCATGCGATTCCTCCAGGTGGGTCGTTGTCGTGATGAAGAGCGCGGCGATCGTCATCGCCCACCGCCGGCAAGTCATCACCCGGCCGGGTGAAGGACAAGATCGCGCCCCTCGAATGAGTGGCTGTGGCGGCGTGGCCGGAAATCCCGCCCGAAGCCCGGCCTGACACCGTCAATTCGCGGCCAGCGACAGCATCAGCTTGAGCAGATCGGCCTGGCGCCGGGTGTTGCTCTTGGCATAGGCCGCCTTCAGCTGCGTCTTGAAGGTGTTGATCGACACGCCCAGACGGCCAGCCATGTCTGCGGCGCTGCCGCCATCGAGCAGTTGCCGCGCCGCGCGCGCTTCGGCGGCCGTCATGCCGAACAACTGGCACAGCAATGCGGGGTCCACGGCCGCGCCGCCATTCAGGTCGTGGAAGAAGACGATCGCGCAGGCCTGTGCGCCGCCCGCCGACAGGCCGGGCGCCGGCCCCAGCGGCGCGGCGTGCATCACGCAAGCGGGCTTGCCGTCTTCACCGGGCAGCACCAGTGCCTGCGAAAAATGGTCCGCATCGGCATCGTCTTGCGGCGCCGCAATGGCGCTGGCCACGGCCCGCTGGAAGGCCGCATCGATGGCCGGGCGGCGGGACACGGGTGCCAGCCGGTCGGGTTGCGCTGGGCCCTGGCTGACGAGCTGGACCTTGTCGGCGCGCTTCAGCAGCGCGCGCGCTGCGGCGTTCGCGAACTGCACCCCGCCGCGGCGGTCGAGCAGCACCACGCCGCTGGCCAGGCGGTCGAGCGCGGAGCGGGTCGAAGCGACCTGCTGCTCGGCATCGCGCAGGTGGAACATGACACCGAGCGCGCGCGACATGTGCACGAGCAGGCGCCGCAACAGATTCACTTCGGCGGCATCGAAGGTCCGGTCGCGCGCACCGCGGTACACGGCCATCACGGTGGGCAGCTTGTGCGCGTCGCTGCCGCCGAAGACGATGCCGACGCACAGGTGGTCGATGTCCAAGGGCACCCAGAGGTCACGGTACATCCGCGACCGCACCAGTTGATCCCTCGGCACCATCTCGCTTCCCTCGTAAGCAGCGCCATCGACGAGCAGCCCGCGGCGGAGCAAGGCTTGCACGTAGGGGTCTTCAGCCTGGCTGACCTCCGCCCAGGCTTCGAGTTGTTCCTGCGGCAGGTTGTGCGTGACACAGAAGCCGCCCCGGTCCGGGCCATGCATGAAGGTGAAGAGGACCGCGCGCCGCGCGTTGAAGACATCGGCGATGGCGCCGAGGGTGCGCGCCCACGTAGAGGGGTCGAGTGCGCTGGCGTAGACGCGGTGCAGGAGATCGTCGTAGCGAGCGAGGTCGACTTCCAACAGCGTCCCCGGATGTGGCGGTGCGCCGCAGTCTAGCCGCGGTGCCGCCGCCGCAAGACATCATCTGGATCGACTGCGACTCCCAGTCAGGCGCCGCACCGGCATGCCGCCATGCAGTCCAAACCGACCCGCGGCCCCGCAGCGGCCCGTCGCTGCGCACCGAACTGGGCCTCTGACGCCCGGCTACTGCGACAGGCCCAAGGTGTACGTGCCGGCGCCGCCGCTGTAGTAGCGCGCCCGGGCGTAGATCGTCACCGCTGCGCTGCCGGTGTTCTTGTAGCTCGCGCTGTCGACGCTGCCGGTGCCGAGAATGCTGCTCGCCACCTGGGTGCCGGCGCTGTTGTAGAGGTACAGGTCGTAGTCGGCCGCGGCCGGCGGCGTGAGCGTCGCGGTCAGCGTCTTGCCGGCACCGAGCGTGATCTTGTAGTAGTCGGTGTCGCTGCTCGAAGCCATGCTGCCGTTCACCGTCACCGGGTTCGCGGTGATGACCTGCGCGGTGGCCAGCGTGTTGTTGCTCTCGACCTCGCTCACCGTCGTGGTGCCGCCGCTGCCGCCGCCGGCCGCCGCGGTGACTGCGGCGCTGGCGTCGACGATGCCGGCACCGCACAGCGTGCAGGTGGCCGGGAAGGCGCGGGCCGAGGACTTCAGCAAGGTCTCGACCTGGTCCGGCGTCAGCGCCGGGTTCTTCGCCAGCATCAGCGCCACCACGCCGGCCACATGCGGCGTGGCCATCGACGTGCCCTGGTAGTAGGCGTAGGTGTCGGTGCCCGGCGTCGTGGTGCCGCTGTTCAGCGTCGACAGCACGCCGTTGGCGCTGGCCGAGCGCATATCGCCGCCCGGTGCGGCCACATCGACCACGGCACCGTAGTTCGAGTAGTACGCACGGCCGCCGCTGCGGTTCACCGCCGCGACGGTGATCACGCCCGAACAGCTGGCCGGCGAGAAATTGGCCGCGTTGGCGTTGCTGTTGCCGGCCGCCACGACGACGGTCGTGCCGCGGGCGCGGGCGGCGGTGATGGCGGCCTGGCTGGTGGTGTCGCAAGCGCCGCTGCCACCCAACGACATGCTGATGACCTTGGCCGGGTTGGGATTGGCCGGCAGCCCGGAGACAGTGCCGCCCGAAGCCCAGGTGATGCCGTCGGCGATGTCGCTGGTATAGCCGCCGCACTTGCCGAGCACGCGCACCGGCAGAACCTTGGCGCCGAAGGCGACGCCGGCCACGCCGCTGGCGTTGTTGGTGACGGCCGCGATCGTGCCGGCGGTGTGCGTGCCGTGCCAGGAGCTGTTCGACGCCGCGGTGCCGGTGCCGCATTCGTTGGCGGCGACCCAGTCGCCGGGGTCGGACGCGTCGCTGTCGCGGCCGTTGCCGTCGTTCGAAACGGCCGTGTCGATGATCATGTCGTAGCCGCCGACGATGTTGGCGGCCAGGTCGGCATGCGGCCGGTAGCCGGTGTCGATGACGGCGACGACGACGCCGCTGCCGGTGCTCTGATCCCAGGCCGTCGGCGCGTTCAGACCGCCGGTGGCTTCGAAGTAGTGCCACTGGCTGCCGTACAGCGAGTCATTCGGCGTCAGCTGGACACGCAGCATGCGGTCGGGCTCGACGTACTCGATATCGGAGTCGGCCGCGGCGATGGCGCGCGCCAGCAAGGCCAGGTGGTCGACCGCCAGCCGGTGGTCGAGCTTCATCACGTGAGCTTCGAAGCCGTTGCGGCGCAGCAGCCGCATCTGCACGCCGGCCTGGTTCATCACCGCGTGCGCGGCGGCCATGGTCTGCAGGTCGGCGCGCGCGTGCGCGGCCGTTCCTTTGCGATACTTGATGATCAGCTGGTCGGTCAGCTCGGCCGGCGCGCCTGCCGCTTGCTGATCGGTGGTCAGCAGCGCCGGATCGCCGCCGCCGGCGATGGCCGCTGTCGTGATCGACAGCGCAGCAAAGAGCGCGGCAAGCCAAGCAGCCCGCGAAATGGAACCAGCCATCGAGATCCTCCTGTGTCAGTGGGAAAACGGTGGCGGATGTTGGGCCCGCGCGCGAGCCGACACAACTACGGAGTTAGGTGAAATTGTTGCCGGGCGTTTCGTGGCCAGGCTTCGCGTCAAACCCGACCGAGAGGTCTCATCCGATCACGTCGGCGAGCAGTTCGCGCAAAGTCTTGACGTCAATCGCCGACAGCTGCCCCATTGCACGCACAACGAGCCCTTGCTCGATTGTGGTGAACACCGGCTTGAACACCGATGCCTTGATCAACCCACCACCTTGCCAGTCGGCAACCATCGCCTCGCCGAACGCAAGCGGCTGCCGAACCTGACTCGTGATCGCCATGATCACGATATCGCGCCGTCTGGCGTTGTAGGAAACGCTCGAAACGACGACGGCCGGGCGCTTCTTCGCTCCGGACTGGTCGGTGAACGGAAACGGCACCAGCACGACGCTGCCGAAGCTGAATCTCGAAGCGGTGGCCATCGCTCACATCCTGTCGTAGGCCGCGTCCTCGTCGTTGTCCCATACGACGGCGAAGCTCGCTTCGCTGGTCTTCGTGGCGGTATGCGTGAGGCGATGCTCGTCCTCGCGGGCACGCAAAAAGTCGACGAAATCTTCCACCTCGGCCATGCGCTGCGGCGGAAGCTGCTTGATCTTTTCGATCAAGGCCTGTTCGGTGGCTGTCATCGCATCGACTCCTCGGGCTGACTGGGACAGTGGGGCCCAGGCGTCAGTCTAGCCTCAAGCCGCCAGAACGTCGCGCAACACCGCCCCCGCCCGCGCCACCTGCTCGCCGCTGACGTCCAGATGCGTCACCGCGCGCACCGTGCGCGACGCGAAGGCGTTCAGCAGCACGCCGCGTTCGCGCGCCTGCACCACCAGCGTCGCGCCGTCGACGGCGCCCGGCGCGAGGTGGAAGACGACGATGTTGCTCTGCACCGTGGCCAGGTCCAGCTGCACGGCCGGGCTCGCGGCCAGTGTCTCGGCCAGCGCACGGGCATGGCGATGGTCGTCGGCCAGGCGTTCGCGGTGGTGGTCCAGGCCGTGCAGCGCGGCGGCGGCGTAGATGCCGGTCTGGCGCATCGCGCCGCCGAGCATGCGGCGGTGCCGGTTGGCCGCCGCGATCAGCGCTTTCGGGCCCGCCAGCAGCGAGCCGCCCGGCGCGCCCAGGCCTTTGGAGAACGACACGCCGACCAGGTCGAACGGCGCGGCCAGCTCGGCCTCGGGCCGGCCGCTGGCGATGGCGGCGTTCCACAGCCGCGCGCCGTCCAGGTAGCTGCTGATACCGCGTTCACGCGCCCGCGCGCAGATGCGTTCGACCTCGGCCTGCGCGAACACGACGCCGCCGCTGCGGTTGTGCGTGTTCTCGATCTCGACCAGCGTCGTCGGCGGAAACACCGGCAGTCCGCGCGGCTTGATCGCAGCTTCGAACTCGTCGGCCGTGAACACGCCGTGGCGGCCGATCTCGACCAGCTGCACGCCGGCGTTCGCCGCCGAGCCGCCGGTCTCGTGCCAGCCGGCATGCGCTTCGCGGCTGGTGATGACTTCGTCGCCGGGCCGCGTCAGCACGCGCAGCGCCACCTGGTTGGCCATCGTGCCCGAAGGCATCCACAGCGACGCTTCTTTGCCCAGCAGCGCCGCGCAGCGTTCCTGCAGCCCGTTCGTCGTCGGGTCTTCGCCGTACTGGTCGTCGCCGACGGGTGCTGCGGCCATCGCGGCGCGCATCGCCGCCGTGGGCCGGGTGACCGTGTCGGAGCGCAGGTCGATCAGGTCCATGGCAGTTCTCCTTTGACGAACAGCGCGGCTTCGCCCGGCAGATCGTCGGTGAAGAAGCGCTCGGTCGGCCGTTCGACCACCAGGCGGCCGCCTTCGAGGTAGGCCACGCGCGTGGCCAGGCGTTTGGCCTGGCCGAGATTGTGCGTGCTCATCGCCACCGTGACACCGGCCGCGGCGATCTCTTCGATCAAGCTTTCGATCTCGCGCTTGGCGCTCGGGTCCAGGCTCGCCGTGGGTTCGTCCAGGAACAGGATGTCGGGCTGCAGCGCCCAGGCGCGCGCCAGCGCCAGCCGCTGCTGCTGGCCGCCGGACAAGGCACGCGCCGGGCGCCGCGCCTGGCCGTCCAGGCCGACGCGGCGCAGCGCGTCGTGGCAGCGCGGCGCGCGTTCGGCGCGCGGCACACCACGCAGCCACAGGCCGAGCCAGACATTGCGATACACCGACAGGCTGAGCAGGAACGGCCGCTGGAACAGCATCGCGGCCACCGGCGCACGGCCTTCGGGCTGCAGTGCGTGGCGCTCGCAGCGGCCGCTGCAAGGCAGCAGGCCGTGCAGCAGACGCAGCAGCGTCGTCTTGCCCGAGCCATTGGCGCCGACCAGCGCCAGGCGCTCGCCGCGCTGCAGCGTCAGCGTCACGTCGCGCAAGGCGACGACATCGCCGAAGCGGACCGACGCGCCTTGCAGCATGACCAGCGGCGCACCGCCAGTTGCCGGCACCACCGGCCGCGCCAACACGGGCGCGGCGACCGGCGCCGGCTCGTTGCGGCGCAGCGGCGCGACGCCGCCACGCCACTGCAGCAACGCGATGAGCCCGTTCACGACCCCGACCACGCCCAGCAGCACCAGCCCCAGCGCCAGCGCCAGCGGCAGGTCGCCCTTGCTCGTTTCCAGCGCTATTGCGGTGGTCATCACGCGTGTGATGCCGGCGATGTTGCCGCCGACGATCATCACCGCACCGACTTCGGCGACGGCGCGGCCGAACGCCGTCAGCAGCACCGTCAGCACGCCCAGGCGTTCATGCAGCAGCATCAGCAGCGCACTCTGCACCGGCCCGGCGCCGAGCGAACGCAGCTGGTCGCCGCCGTCCAGGAGCGCGCTTTGCACCAGGCGCCGGGCGAGTGCCGCGATCAGCGGCACGACCAGCAGGCTTTGCGCCACGACCATCGCCGCCGGCGTGAACAGGATGCCCAGCTCGCCCAGCGGGCCGGAGCGCGACAGCAGCAGGTAGACCAGCAGCCCGACCACCACCGCCGGCAGCGCCAGCAGCGTGTTGACCAGCCAGACGACGACGCCGTGGCCAGGGAAACGCGCCACCGCCAGCCAGGCGCCGAGCCACAGCCCGACCAGCGCGCCGATCAGCACCGCGGTGCCGCTGACCTGCAGCGACAGCGTGGCGATGCGCAGCAGCTCGGCGTCGGCGCCGGCGATCAGCTGCAAGGCCAGGCGGAAACTGTCGGCGATCGTGTTCATGGTCGGCGGCAGAATGGCAGCTTGCCTGCGGGCGATTCCTGGGACAACACGGCATGGCGGAACTCGGCCCTTCCCCGCTGACGGCGGGCGACAAGAACCTCAGCGTGGCGCAGGCGCGTGAAGCCATCGCCGCCGCGCTGCGGCCGATCGAAGGCCGCGAAACGGTGGCACTGGCGCAGGCGCTGGGGCGCGTGCTGGCCGCCGACCGGGTGTCGCCGATCGACGTGCCGGCGCACGACAACTCGGCCATGGACGGCTATGCCTTCGCCGGCGACGCCTTGCGCGACGACGCGGCGAGCCGCTTCGCCGTCCTCGGCACCGTCTACGCCGGCACGCCCTTCGCCGGCACGGTGGGCCACGGCGAGTGCGTGCGCATCATGACCGGCGCGGTGATGCCGGCCGGCGCCGACACCGTCGTGCCACAGGAGCTGTGCCAGGCCGACGGCGCGACAGTCACCGTCGAACCGGGCGTGCTGCGCGCCGGCGAGAACCGGCGCCGGCGCGGCGAAGACCTGGCCCGCGGCAAGGCCGCGCTGCGCGCCGGCCGCGTGCTGACGCCGGCCGACATCGGCCTCGTCGCATCGCTGGGCATCACGCAGCTCGACGTGGTGCGGCGCCTGCGCGTGGCGCTGTTTTCCACCGGCGACGAACTGCGCACACCCGGCGAGCCGCTGGACCCCGGCTGCATCTACGACAGCAACCGCTACAGCCTGAGCGCGGCCTTGCAGCGGTTGGGCTTCGACACCGTCGACCTCGGCCTCGTGCGCGACGACCCAGCCGCGCTGCAGGCCACCTTCGAAAGCGCGGTGGCGCAGGCCGACGTGGTGCTGACCAGCGGCGGCGTCAGCGTCGGCGAGGCCGACTACACCCGCGCGCTGCTGGCGCGCATGGGCGAGGTGGCGTTCTGGAAGGTCGCGATGCGGCCCGGCCGGCCGTTCGCCTTCGGCCCGCTGCACGGCGCGCAAGGCCGCACCAGCTGGCTGTTCGCGCTGCCCGGCAACCCGGTGGCGGCCCTCGTCACCTTCTACGTCTTTGCGCGCGAAGCGCTGCTGCAGCTGGCCGGCGCCACGCCCGAGCCGCTGCCGGTGCTGCAGGCGCGCTGCACCAGCGCCATCCGCAAGCGCCCCGGCCGCACCGAGTTCCAGCGCGGACGCGTCAGCGCCGGCGCCGATGGCTGGCAGGTGCAGATCACCGGCTCGCAAGGCGCCGGCATCCTCAGAAGCCTGAGCGAGGCGAACGCGCTGGTGGTGCTGCGGCACGAGCAGGGAACGGTGGCGGCCGGCGATCCGGTCGACGTCTGGTTGTTCGACGGCTTGACCTAGCCGGCAACCAGCCGCACCGGCGCACGCTGCGGCTCGGGCTCGGAGTCGAAGCGCTCGAAGCCGGTGTAGCAGAGGAAGTGCCGGTTCGCGGCGCGGCCGAACAGCGTCATGCCGAGCTTGCTGGCCAGTTCATGCCCCATCGCGGTGACGCCGTTGCGCGAGACGATGATCGGCACGCCCATCTGCGCCGACTTCATGACCATCTCGCTGGTCAGCCGGCCGGTGGTGTAGAAGACCTTGTCGGCGCCGCCGACACCGTGCACCGCCATCCAGCCGGCGATGGTGTCGATGGCGTTGTGGCGGCCCACGTCCTCGACGAACATCAGCATCTCCGCACCGCGGAACAGCGCGCACCCGTGCACCGAGCCGGCCTTGCGGTGGATGCTGTTGCGCTGGCGCATGATCTCCAGCATGCCCACCAGCGTGCTCTGGCGGATGCGCGCGGCCTGCGCGCCGGGCAGCTGCACGGCGTCCAGCTGCGACATCAGGTCGCCGTACACGGTGCCCTGGCCGCAGCCGGTGGTGACGACGCGGCGCGCCGTCTTGCGCTCGAGATCGGCAATGCCGCGGCGCGTCTTCACGGCGGCCGCCGACACGTCCCAGTCGACGCTGATCGACTCGACCTCGCCGACCGCGCCGATCAGCCGCTGGTTGCACAGATAGCCCAGTACCAGCAGTTCGGGGCAGGCACCCAGCGTCATCAGCGTGACCAGCTCGCGCTTGTCGACGAACACCGTCAGCGGGCGTTCGGCCGGGATGTGGATGCTGCGCCGCTCGCCGTATTCGTCGAGGATCTGGATCTCGCGCAGCAGCGTGCCGGTGGCCTGGGTCAGCCGCGGCGCATCGGCGCGCGGCAGCCAGGCCGGCGCGACGTCGAAGGCGGAAGGCTCGGCGGGTTCGGGCAGCATGCCCGGAGCTTACTTCTTCGGCGCCACCGGCGCCGGCGCCGGCGCGGCTGCCACCGCCGCGGCCGCCGGTGCGGACGCTGCGGACGCCGCGCCCGGCGGCGCATAGACGAACGGGCCGGGGTCGGCGCAGGCCGGTGTGGCGGTGGCTGCCGAAGCCGCCTTGCCGGCCTTCTTGGCTTCGGCGCGGTAGCCGTCGGCAACACGGTCCATCGCCTTGCAGAGCTGGAAGTCGGCGACCTTGCCGGTCCAGGCCGTCTTGGCTGCGGTTTCGGCGGCCTTGGCCTTGGCTTCGTCGGACAGCGCCGGCAGCTTGGCCAGCACGGCGCCGGCGGCCAGGCTCAGCACGGCGAGAACAGCGGTGACTCTCATCGGTTTGTCCTTGTCAGGCCTGCGGCGCGCCGACGCCAGTCGGGCTTTCAGCGGGTGTGCGCTGCGCCGGGATCTTGCCGGCACGGATGTCGTCGTACCAAAGTTCGTGGTGTTCCTTGGCCCAGGCTTCGTCGACGTAGCCGGTGCGCATGGCGCCGTAAGCGCCTTTCATGCCGATCGTGCCGAGGTAGATGTGGCCGAGGAACATGCACATCATCAGCACCGCCGCGCTGGCGTGGATCATGTGGGCGATCTGCATGTCGCCGCGCAGGTAGGCCAGCCCAGGCACCAGCTTGTCCAGCATCAGCCCGGAGCCGACGACGATCAACCCGAACACGAACACGCCAACCCAGAAGATGAGCTTCTCGCCGGCGTTGAAGCGGTGCGACGGCACTTCACTGCCGCCGAACAGGCCACCGGCGCGCGCCAGCCAGCCGAGGTCTTCCTTACGCGGCAGGTTGTCGCGCACGAAGGTCACGATGATGACCAGCAACGACACCGCGAACAACGGCCCGGCGAAGTTGTGGATGTTCTTCAGCAGATAGGTCAGCCAGCCGAACAGCGTGCCGCCGAGCACCGGCAGCAGGAAGAACTTGCCGAAGGCCATCACCAGCCCCGACACCGCGAGCAGCACGAAGGCAATCGCGTTGGCCCAATGCGCCGCACGCTCGAAAGGCGTGAAGCGTTCGATGACGCGGCCGGTGTCGGCCTCGTGGCCGCCCAGTGCGCCGCGGCGCCAGTAGAACAGCGCGATGGCGAGCACGACGATCAGCAGCAGCGAGCCGCCATACGGCAGGATCCAGCGGTTGCGCACTTCGCGCCAGGCTTCGCCGGCGGTCGTGAAGCGCGAACCCGGGTACTGCGTGAAGGCCTGGATCAGCGTGCCTTTCTCGGCACCCGGCAAGGTGGTCACGCCTTCGCGGTTGCCCGACTCGCGCACCGCGCGCCAGAACGGCGCGTTGTTGCCGGGCTGCGACTGGGTGCGCGCGGCGTTGCTGTCGTCGGGCTTCGGTTCGGCCGGCGCGACGAAGCCGGCTGGCGGGCCGGCCGGCGCTTTCGCCGGTTCGGCAGGCGCCTGCGCCCAGGCGGTTGCGGCAGCACCGGCCAGCGACGCGGCCAGCAGCCAGGAGCGCAACCGGGGCAACAGCGGCAACGGGCTCGACATCGATGGCTTCATGGTCTGCACCTGTCGCTGCGTCAGCTGCCGCCGGCGGCGGCGCGGGCGTATTCGTTCTGGCTCTGAGCGCGGTTGCGCATCTGCTCTTCCCAGCTCGCCGCGTCGCCCGACTTCCAGCCGGGCACGACGTAGCCGTCCTTGGCGGCGTCCCAGGCCTTGCTGTCGGCCTTGCGCGTGCTGGCGGTCTGCGCCTTTTCGGCGCAAGCGGCCAGCCCGGACAGCAGCACGACGATGCCGATGAGAGCCCTCATGACTTGCCGCTTTCCGCCTTCGGCTTGGCCGCCGGCACGCCGCCGCCGGCGGCCGGCTTGCCGTAGGCCGTGCCCCAGCCCCAGACCTCGCTGCCCTTGCCGCGGTTCAGCACGCGGTTGCGGAAGATGTCGGCCACGATGTCGCCATCGCCGCCGAGCAGTGCCTTGGTCGAACACATCTCGGCGCAGGCCGGCAGCTTGCCTTCGGACAGGCGGTTGCGGCCGTATTTCTCGTACTCGGTTTGGCTGCCGTTCTCTTCCGGGCCGCCGGCGCAGAACGTGCACTTGTCCATCTTGCCGCGCAGGCCGAAGTTGCCGTTGCTCGGGAACTGCGGCGCGCCGAACGGGCAGGCGTAGCTGCAGTAGCCGCAGCCGATGCAGACGTCCTTGTCGTGCAGCACCACGCCTTCGTCGGTGCGGTAGAAGCAGTCGACCGGGCACACCGCCATGCAGGGCGCGTCGGAGCAATGCATGCAGGCGACGGAGATGCTCTTCTCGCCGGGCAAGCCGTCGCCGAGCGTGACGACGCGGCGCCGGTTCACGCCCCAGGGCACGTCGTGCTCGGCCTTGCAGGCGGTGACGCAGCCGTTGCACTCGATGCAGCGCTCGGCGTCGCAAATGAATTTCATGCGGGCCATGAGGTACTCCTTAAGCCGTGGCCTTCTCGATCTGGCAGAGAGTCGTCTTCGTCTCCTGCATCATCGTCACGCTGTCGTAGCCGTAGGTGGTGGCGGTGTTGATGGCTTCGCCGCGGATCACCGGCGCCGCGCCTTCGGGGTAGTAGGGGCCGAGGTCGACGCCGCCCCAGCGGCCGGAAAAGTGGAAGGGCAGGAACACCGTCTCGGCGTCGACGCGTTCGGTGACCTGGGCGCGCACGCGCAAGCCCTTGAACTCGGGCACCGCCACCATCGGCGGCGTCTTGACCCAGACGAAGTCGCCGTTGCGGATGCCGCGGTCGTTGGCCGCCTTCGGGTTGATCTCGATGAACATCTCCTGCTGCAGTTCGGCCAGCCAGGGGTTCGACCGCGTCTCTTCGCCGCCGCCTTCGTACTCGACGAGGCGGCCGCTGGTCATGATCAGCGGGAAGGTCTTGCCGATGTCCTTGTTCTTCTCCTGCACGCTCTTGTACAGCGTCGGCATGCGCCAGAAGGCCTTCTTGTCGTCGTGCGTCGGGTACTTGGCGATCAGGTCGGGGCGGTTGCTGTACAGCGGCTCGCGGTGCTGCGGAATCGGGTCGGGGAAGTTCCAGACCACGGCGCGCGCCTTGGCGTTGCCGAACGGGTGGCAGCCGTGCACCTTCATCGCGACGCGGATGATGCCGCCCGACAGGTCGGTCTTCCAGTTCTTGCCTTCGGCGGCCTTCTTCTCGGCCTCGGTCAGGTCGTCCCACCAGCCGAGCTTCTTCAGCAGCAGGTGGTCGAACTCGGGGTAGCCGGTGGTCAGGTCGGCGCCCTTCGAATGCGAGCCGTCGCCGGCCAGCAGCGAGACGCCTTCGCGCTCGACGCCGAAGTTGGCGCGGAAGTTGCCGCCACCGTCCATCACGTGCTTGCTGTTGTCGTACAGGTTCGGGCTGCCCGGGTGCTTCATCTCGGGCGTGCCCCAGCACGGCCACGGCAGGCCGAAGTAGTCGCCGTCGAGCGAGTAGCCGGTTTCCTTGTCGATGCCGCCCTTGGCGCGCAGCGTCTTCACGTCGAAGACGTTCATGTTGCGCATGTGGGCCTTCAGCCGCTCCGGGCTCTGCCCCGTGTAGCCGATGGTCCAGTTGCCGCGGTTGACCTCGCGCAGGATGTCCTCGGGCACCGGCTCGTCCAGGCCCTTGATCTTCTGCAGCTTGTAGTTCTTGACCAGCTCCTTGTCGAAGCCGAGCTTGGCCGCCAGCTGGTACATGATCATGTGGTCGCTGCGGCTTTCCCACAGCGGGTCTATGACCTTCTCGCGCCACTGGATCGAGCGGTTCGACGCCGTGCAGGAGCCGCTGGTCTCGAACTGCGTGCAAGCCGGCAGCAGGTAGGTCGCGCGGTTCTTGTTCAGGTCTTCGGCCTTGCCGGGCATCGCGGCCATGGCCGCGGTGGCCGACGGGAACGGGTCGATGACGACCAGCAGGTCGAGCTTGTCCATCGCGCGTTTCATCTCGAGCCCACGCGTCTGCGAGTTCGGCGCGTGGCCCCAGAAGAACAGGCCGCGCAGGTTGCTGTCCTGGTCGATCAGCTCGTTCTTCTCGAGCACGCCGTCGATCCAGCGCGACACCGTCATGCCGGGCTTGTTCATCATGCCGGGCGCGTACTGCTTCTTGATCCACTCGAAGTCGACGTCCCAGACCTTCGCGAAGTGCTTCCAGGCGCCGTCGGCCAGGCCGTAGTAGCCCGGCAGCGAATCGGGGTTCGGGCCGATGTCGGTGGCGCCCTGCACGTTGTCGTGGCCGCGGAAGATGTTCGCGCCGCCGCCGGAGACGCCGACGTTGCCCAGAGCCAGCTGCACGATGCACGAAGCGCGAACGATGGCGTTGCCGATCGTGTGCTGCGTCTGCCCCATGCACCAGACCAGCGTGCTCGGCCGGTTCTCGGACATGATGCGCGCCACCTTCAGGCAGGTGGCTTCGTCGACGCCGCAGGCTTCCTGCACCTTGTCGGGCGTCCACTTCGCGAGCACGTCCTCGCGCACCTTGTCCATGCCGTAGACGCGGTCCTCGATGTACTTCTTGTCTTCCCAGCCGTTCTTGAAGATGTGATACAGCACGCCGAACAGGAACGGGATGTCGGTGCCCGAGCGGATACGCACGTATTCGTCGGCCTTGGCCGCCGTGCGCGTGAAGCGCGGGTCGACGACGATCATCTTGCAGCCGGTTTCCTTGGCATGCAGCATGTGCAGCATCGACACCGGGTGCGCCTCGGCGGCGTTGCTGCCGATGTACAGCGCCGCCTTGGCGTTCTGCATGTCGTTGTAGGAATTCGTCATCGCGCCATACCCCCAGGTATTGGCGACGCCGGCGACGGTGGTGCTGTGGCAGATGCGCGCCTGGTGGTCGGTGTTGTTGCTGCCCCAGAGGCTGACCCACTTGCGCAGCAGGTAGGCCTGCTCGTTGTTGTGCTTGGACGAGCCGACGATGAAGATCGAATCGGGCCCGCTCTGCGTTTTCAGCTCGAGCATCTTGGCGCTGATCTCGTTCAGCGCCGTGTCCCAGCTGATGCGTTCGTACTTGCCGTTCACCAGCTTCATCGGGTACTTCAGCCGGTATTCGCCGTGGCCGTGCTCGCGCAAGGCCGCGCCCTTGGCGCAGTGGGCGCCGAGGTTGATGGGGCTGTCGAACACCGGCTCCTGGCGGACCCAGATGCCGTTCTCGACCACCGCGTCGACGGCGCAGCCGACCGAGCAGTGGCCGCAGACCGTGCGCTTGACCTCGATCTTGGCGGCGCCTTCCTTCGCCACGGCGTCGGCGGCCTCGGCCTTCTTCACCAGCGTCAGTTGCGACGCGGCGATGCCGGCGCCGACGCCCAGGCCCGAGCGGCGCAGGAAGGCACGGCGGTCCATCGTCGGCACAGCGCGCGAAACGCCGCGGGCGAGGCTGTTGACCAGGCTGGACGGCGACGCGCCGACCTGGGAATTCTTGCGGGTGAGCAGCATGGCTAGTGTCCTGTTCGGGCGCCGTCGGCGTCGTCAGACCTTGGTCGTCTGGTAGTAGCGCAGCACGTGCTGCGTGACCCGGTAGCCGCCCTGCTTGTCGGCCTTGCCCGGCGACGGCGTCGCGCCGGTGGGCTGCACGGCGCGCGGCAGCATCGCGACGGCGGCCGCCATGGCGCCGGCAGCGCCGGCACCGGCAAACACGTGACGGCGCGACAAGGTGGGGGTCTTGCTCATGGGTGGACTCTCCGGCGATGCACGGCAAACGTATGAATCATGGGCAATAGGTTACCAGCTGCAATCGGGTCGCACCCGAGCGCGGTGCGACAACTTGTCGCATCACCCGCGGCAGGGTCGATCCCCCCGAGCCGGCCTGGGGCGCAGGGCTAAACTGGGTGCTCCATGGAAGCTGTTCCGACCCTGCAAGTGGCTGTGCGCATCGACCGCCGGAGGCAGCCCACGCGCTGGGAGGATTGGGGTTTCCAGCTCGCCGATGTGCTGATCGACACGGGCCAGTTCGGCAGCGCGCCACGCACCTTGCGCGACGACGGCGAGTCGGCGCAGTTCCTGTTTCCTGGCCTGCCGGTCATGCTGCACCGCGACGAAGGCGAGGGTTACTACCTGAACCTGACGTCGGGCGCGCCGGTGTGGTTTGTCATGTGGCGCATCGCGGACGACGATCCATCGCGCGCCTGGCCCGAGATCGTGACGCTGTCGTACAACGAAGCCGCGCGCTGGCTCGATGCGCAGGAACGCGTCGACAACCGGCCGCTGCCGGCCGACGTGCGCGACTGGCTGCAGGCCTACGCCGACGAGCACTACAAGCCCGAGCCCAAGCAGCGCCGGCGGCCGGCGTCGTTCCAGTCGCCCGAGCGGCGCTGAGCTGCCATGGCTGAAGAAGACGGCTTCCTGTCGCGCTGGTCGCGGCGCAAGGTGCAGGTGCAAAGCGGCGCCGTCGCACCCGAAGTGCTGGCGCCCGAAGTGCCGGTGGTCGCCGTGCCGACCGCCGCCGAAGCACCACCCGCCGAGCCGGTGGAACCAGCCGAACCGCCGCCGACGCTGGCCGATGTCGAACAGCTGACGCACGAATCCGACTACTCGCGCTTCGTCGCCGGCGGCGTCGACCGCGACGTGAAGAACGCGGCGTTGAAGAAGCTCTTCACCGACCCGCATTTCAACGTCATGGATGGGCTGGACACCTACATCGACGACTACGGCAAACCCGACCCGCTGCCCGCCGACTGGCTGCGCAAGATGACGCAGACGCGGCTGCTCGGCCTGTTCACCGACGACGAAGACCAGCCGCCCGCCGAAGACGCGGCCGCCGTCGCCCCACCCCTCGACGCCCCGCCCGATGAAGACATTGATTTGCGACTGCAACCGCACGATGGCGCTGGACGCCCCGGGCTTAAGCCAGGCGCTGCAGAAGACCCCGGGCGCCAGCACTGAAGGGCTGGACAGCGTCCACAGCCTGCTGTGCCGGCGCGAGGCCGGCGCCTTCCAGCGCGCGGCCAAGGCCACCGGCGCCAGCGGCGACGAGCTGCTCGTTGCCTGCACGCAGGAAAGCCGGCTGTTCCTCGAACTCAACGACCAGACCGAAGGCGCGGCCAGCGTCGAACAGCGGCCGATCCACTTCGTCAACATCCGCGAAACCGGCGGCTGGTCGCGCGATGGCCGGCAGGCCACGCCGAAGATCGCCGCGTTGATTGCCGCAGCGCAGCTGCCGCCGCCGGCGCCGGTGGCTACCGTCAGCTACCGCTCGGCCGGGCGCTGCCTGGTCATCGGCGCGGCCGAAGCCGCCGAACGCGCCGCGGCGATGCTCGCCGACAAGCTGGACGTCAGCCTGCTCGTCGACGGCGGCGCCTTGCCGCAGGTGCACGAACGCGCCGCGCACAGCGGCCGGCTGTTGCGGCTGGCCGGCTGGCTGGGGGCCTTCGAAGCCGAGTGGGAAAGCCACAACCCGATCGACCTGGACCTGTGCACGCGCTGCAATGCCTGCATCGACGTCTGCCCCGAAGGCGCGATCGACTTCAGCTACCAGGTCGACCTGAGCTTGTGCAAGAGCCACCGCGACTGCGTGCGCGTCTGCGAGGCCGCCGGCGCGATCGACTTCCAGCGCGCGCCGCAAACGGTGGCCGAGAACTTCGACCTCGTGCTCGATCTCGGCGCAACGCCGGCGCTGGCCCTGCACCAGCCGCCGCAAGGCTACTTCCACGCTGGCGACGACGCGACGCTGGTCAAAGCCGTGCTGGCGCTGCGCGACATGACGGGCGAGTTTGAGAAGCCCAAGTTCTTCAACTACCAGCAGCGGCTGTGCGCGCACAGCCGCAACGAGCAGATCGGCTGCACGGCCTGCATCGATGTCTGTTCGGCCAGCGCGATCCGCAGCGACGCATCGCAGAAAGGCCGCTCGCGCGGCCGCACGCAAGCGCCCGGCAGCGCCGGTGGCGGCATCGTCGTCGAGCCGCACCTGTGCGTCGGCTGCGGCGCCTGCAGCACGGTGTGCCCGAGCGGCGCCCTGGGCTTCGCCTACCCGGGCACCGTCGACCAGGGCCGGCGCCTGCGCACGATGCTGACGGCCTACGCCATCGCCGGCGGCCGCGACGCGGCCTTGCTGATCCACAGCGAAGCCGCCGGCGCGAAGTGGGTCGACCGCCTCGGCCGCGCCGCGCGCACCGAGCGGGCCGTGCACGGCCTGCCGTCGCGCGTGCTGCCGGTGGCGGTGTGGCACACGGCAAGCATCGGCATCGACCTGTGGCTGTCGGCCATCGCGCATGGCGCGAGCCAGGTCTGGGTGCTGCTGACCGACGAAGAGGCGCCGGACTATCGCCAGGCACTCGCCGAGCAGATGGCGGTGGCGCTGGCGCTGCTGGCCGGCATGGGCTATGCCGGCGAACACTTCAGGCTCATCGAAGCGAGCGATGTCGCCACGCTCGACGCCGCGCTGCGGGCGCCGCCGGCGGCCGGCGTCGCGCGCGCCGCCACCTTCGCCGTGCAGGCCGACAAGCGCGCGACGCTCGAGATGGCCATCGAGCACCTGTTCGCGCTGGCCCCGGCCGCCACGGACGAGATCGCCCTGCCCGACGCCGGCTCGCCGTTCGGCAGCCTGGCCATCGACACCGGCAAGTGCACGCTGTGCCTGAGCTGCGTCAGCGCCTGCCCGTCGGCGGCGCTGGCCGACAACCCGGAGCGGCCGCAGCTGCGCTTCATCGAAAAGAACTGCGTGCAATGCGGCCTGTGCGCCAGCACCTGCCCCGAAGACGCAATCACGCTGCAGCCGCGGCTGTGGCTGGCCGACGGCGGCAAGGCGCGCAAGGCGCTGCGCGTGATCAACGAGATGGAACCCTATGCCTGCGTGCGCTGCGGCAAGCCGTTCGGCACCTTGCTCGCGGTGCAGAACATGGTGACCAAGCTCGCCGGCCACTCCGCGTTCCAGGGCGCGGCGGCCGAGCGGCTGAAGATGTGCGGCGACTGCCGCGTCGTCGACCTGTACAGCAACCCGAACGAAGTCCGCATCACCGACCTGAAGCCATGAGCGCCACCGCCCCTTTGCGATTTGCCGCCAGCGCCGACGACAGCGAAGAGCTGGCGCGCGCCGAGCTCTACGGCCTGCTGGCGCGGCTGTGGCTGGCGCCGCCCGATGCCGCGCTGCTGCAGCAGTTCGCCACCGCGGTGACGCAGGCGCCGGAGCCCGGCAGCCACCTCGAAGCGCCGTGGATGGCGCTGGTCGGCGCGATGCGCGCCACCACGGTGGAAGCCGCCGCGGCCGAACACGAAGCGCTGTTCCATGGCGTCGGCAAGCCCGAGGTCTTCGTCTACGCGTCGTTCTACCTGACCGGCTTCCTCAACGAAAAGCCGCTCGCCGCCTTGCGCAACGAGTTGCAGCGCCTGGGCCTGACGCGCGAAGCCGGCAGCCTGGAGACCGAAGACCATGTCGCCTACCTGTTCGAGGTCATGCGCTACCTGATAGCCGGCGACGACATCGCCGTGTGCAACCTCGAACAGCAGCGCCGCTTCTTCCGCGCCCACCTGCAGCCCTGGATCGAAGCCTTGTGCAGCGCCGTCGAGCAGCATCCGCGCGCCGACACCTGGCGCGCGGTGGCGGCGCTGACCCGCGCCTTCGTGCAGGTCGAGGCACAGGCCTTCGACATGCTGGAGTCGTGATGGCCAACCAGATCGCCACGCAAGACATCACCGGCGTCGTGCTCGCCGGCGGCCGCGGCAGCCGCATGGGCGGCGTCGACAAGGGCTTGCAGAACCACCTGGGCCTGCCGCTGGCGCTGCACGCGCTGCTGCGGCTGCAGCCGCAGGTGGGCCACACGCTGATCAACGCCAACCGCAACCTCGGCGCCTACGAAGCCATGGGCGTGCCGGTGTGGCCCGACCCGCTACCCGACCACCCCGGGCCGCTGGCTGGGCTGCTGGCCGGGCTGGAACATTGCGAGACGCCCTACCTCGTGACCGTGCCCTGCGACACGCCGAACTTCCCGCTCGACCTGGTGCAACGGCTGGCCGCCGCGCTGGCCGAACAGGACGCCGAGATCGCGATGGCCGCGACACAGGAAGGCGGCGTGGTCCAGGTGCAGCCGGTGTTCTGCCTGCTGCAGACCTCGCTGCTGGAAAGCCTGGTCGCCTTCATGCACAGCGGCCAGCGCAAGGTCGACCGCTGGACCGGCCAGCACCGCTGCGCCGAGGCCTTGTTCGACGACGCCGCGGCGTTCTTCAACGCCAACACACCGGATGAGCTGCGCAGCCTGCAGCCGCGCTGAAGTGAACCTCGATGGCCCGTGCGAGTGACAGCTTGCGGCCCGAAGCAGCCCGAACAGCCGGAACAGCCTTCACCGCAGAGGGGCGGAGAACGCAGAGGAAACGCAGAGGAAATCCTTGAAGTTTCTCTGCGGAAACTCCGCGTCCTCCGCTCCTCTGCGGTGAATGACTTCAATGGGCCGCAAGCCGTCGTTCGAACGTGCCAAGCGCTTCATGGGCAGCGGGTCGCGTGAAGCGCGGTGGAGCAACTGAAGTCAGGCCGGCGCCTTTGGCCGCGCGTAGCGCCACCACGGCAGCGCCCGCGTCAGCGACAGCACCTCGCCCGGGCGCTGCACGCCGTAGCCCGGCAAGGCCTGCAGCGCTTCGGCCCAGGCATTCGACGCCAACGCCTCACGCAGTTGCGTGACCGCTGGCGTGTCGAGGTCGGCCTTCAGGCAGACGAGGTAGTAGTCTTCGTCGACCAGCGGCAGGAAGCCGAGCCCGAACGGCTGCGCCGCAGCTTCGATGCCCAGCCCGATGTCGGCGGTGCCCGAGGCAATCGCCGCGGCCACCGCGACGTGCGTGTATTCGACGCGCGTGTCGTAGCCAACGATGGCCGACGGCTCGACGCCGGCTTCGCGCAGCAGGTGGTCCATCAGCAGCCGCGTGCCCGAGGTCGGCTGGCGGTTGACGAAGCGCCACGCGCCGGACGCCAGGTCTTCGATGCACGCCGGCGCCGGCCCCGTGCGGCGCCACATCAGACCCTGGCGGCGCCAGTGGCTGCCGATCAGCTTGTGCGTGCCCGGGCGCAGCAGCGGCCGCAGCGCGGCGGCGATCACGGTCGAGCGGTCGGTCAGCCGCGGCACGTGGAAACCGGCAACGCGGCAGCGGCCGTCGAGCAGGCCGCGCAAGGCGTCTTCGCTGCCGGCGAAGCGCAGGCTCAGGTGCAGGCCGTGCTGCTCTTCGGCCAGCGCCTGCAGCCGCGGCAGGCCGAGGTCGTGGCTGGCGGAGATTTCCAGCACCTGCAGCGCGCTGTCGTCGGCCTGCGCGAAGACGCGACTCAGCTCGGTGCGCAGCGCCTCGACATGCGGCGTCATGCGGATGCGCGCCTGGCGTTCGGCCCACAGCAGCCGCTGCGCGAACGGCGTCAGCCGCGCCTGCTTGCCCTGCGCCCACGACACCAGCGCCGTGTCGAGCACGCCTTCCCAGTGCTTCAGCGTGCCCCAGACATGCCGGTACGAAAAGCCGAGCCCGCGCGCCGCGGCGCTGATCGAGCCCTGTTCCTGCACCGCCGACAGCAGGTCGAACAAGGGGTTCTCGATCTCGGCTCGCTGCTGGCCCAGGGCTTCGAAGGTGTAGCGCAGATGAATGCCGCGGGGGGCGTTGGGCACGGGTGCTGGTCCAATCAAACGGGGCGCAAAGTGTCCCACGGCTGCCGCGCCGTCCGGCCCGGCACCCGCGGGCGGGTCAGGGTGTGCTGAAGCCGTGCGCCGCGAGGATGGCGCGGCCCGGCGCGGCGAGCACGAAGTCGGCGAAAGCCTGGGCCGGCGCCGGCGCCGAACGCAGCACCGTCAAGCCGTAGTCGGCGGCGACGTTGATCGAATCGGGCACCGCCAGCACCTGCAGCGACGCCTGTTCTCGCTGCGCCTGGCGGGCATTGGTACAGTAGGTGACGAAGGCATCGACCCGGCCCTCGGCGATGAGCACGCCATAGACATTGCGGCCGGCCGGCGGCTGGGGTGAGTTCGGGCCGCCGGTCAGCTGCAAGGCCTTGGCCTTCAGCGCCGCGGCCGAGCCGGGCGCGCCGGCGGCGCTGGCCTCGATGCGGTCGAACATCTCGAACGCATAGTCGCCGGACGGGTCGGCCTTGGGCGTGGAGGTGCCGAGCTTCACGTCGGCATCGAGCAGCCGGCGCGCCAGCGTGCGGCCCTGCAGCGCGAAGCCGGGCGCGGCCAGCACGCACAGCGAGTTGCGCGCGAACACCTGCACCGGGCCGGCCAGCCCGGCAGCGGCCAGCGCTTGCGGGTGAGCCATGTTGGCCGACGCGAAGACATCGGCGCGTTCGCCGACCGCGATGCGGTCTTTCAGCAACCCCGACGCGCCAAAGCTGAAATGCACGCTGGTGCCGCGCTCCTTCTCGAAGGCCTGGGCCAGCTCGGTCATCGCGCCGCGCAAGCTGCCGGCGGCGAACACCTCGACAGCCGGCTGCGCAGCCACCGCGCCGACGGCCATCGTCCAGCAGCAGCCCAGCGCTGCGAGCCGCGCCCGCTTCACGAGTTGGCGTTCGGGAAGAACACCGATTCGCCGCCGATCCGGTAGCCGGCGATGGCGGCCTGCCCGGCCGGCGACACCACCCAGTCGGCGAAGGTTTGCGCCAGTTCCTTCTTCACGTGCGGGTGCCTGGCCGGGTTCACGACCATCACGCCGTACTGGTTGAACAGGCGGCGGTCGCCTTCGACGAGGATCGCCAGTTCGCCGCGGTTCTTGAAGTTCAGCCAGGTGCCGCGGTCGGCCAGCAGGTAGGCGTTGCTGGACGCCGCCATGTTCAGCGCCGGGCCCATGCCGCAGCCGCATTCGCGGTAGCTGCCCGGCTTGGCCGCCGCGACGTCGATGCCGGCCGTCTTCCAGTAGCGCAGCTCGGCGGCATGGGTGCCGCTCTTGTCGCCGCGCGAGATGAAGGGGGCGCCGGCCGCCGTCAGCTTCTGCAGTGCGGCGGCGATGTCGCTGCCGCGCGTGGCGGCGGGGTCGGCCTTCGGGCCGATGAGCACGAAGTCGTTGTACATCACCGGCCGGCGTTGCAGCCCGAAGCCTTCGGCGACGAACTTCTCTTCGGCCGGCTGGTCGTGCACGAACACGACATCGGCATCGCCGCGGCGCGCCATGTCCAGCGCCTGGCCGGTGCCGACGGCGACGACGCGGATGTCGATGCCGCTGGCCTGCTTGAACAGCGGCAGCAGGTAGCCGAACAGGCCGGACTGCTCGGTCGACGTCGTCGACGCCATGACGATGAACTTGTCCTGCGCCCGCGCTGCCGGCGCGGCCAGCGCGGTGGCCAGCACGAGGGCGGCGAAAGTGGTCAGGCTCCTGCGGGTGAACATGGCGGCGGTGAATCGAACGTTGTAGCTGGCGCCGATTGTTCTGTGTTCGGCAGCGGGCGGCGACATGTAGCGGTCTGCATAGGCTCGGGCTTCATGCCACGGCCGACAAGGCCCCTCGCATCCAGTCGATGAAGACGCGGGCCCGCGACGGCAGCAGGCGGGCACTGGGGTAGGTCAGGCTCACCGGCCACGGTTCGACCTCGTAGCCGGCCAGCACGATGCGCAAACGCCTGGCCTGCACCAGCGGCGCCGCCTGGTACGACAGGCATTGCGCGAAGCCGAGACCGGCGGCGCAGGCGTCGAGCAGCGGCGCCACCAGGTTGCACTCCAGGCTGCCCTGCACGGCGACGCGGAAGCTGCGCCCGCCGTCCTTGTCGCGGAAGGTCCACGCATTGCCGACCGTGCCGCTGCCGTGCACGCAGGGCGCCGCGGCCAGCTCGCGCGGGTGCTGCGGCGTGCCGTGGCGGCGCAGCAAGGCGGGGCTGGCGACGACCACGCGCCGCACGCGCCCGACCGCCTGCGCGACCAAGGTCGAATCTTGCAAATGGCCGATGCGCACGCCGAGATCCAGCCCTTCTTCGACGAGGTTGACGATGCGGTCGAGCAGCACGAGCTTGACCCGCATCTGCGGGTGGCGCTGCAGGAAGCGCGTCACCGCCGGCGCCACGTGGCGCTCGCCGAACAGCACCGGCGCCGTGACGTTCAGCGTGCCGCTGGGCTCGACCTGCCGATTGCTCAAGGCGCGCTCGGCTTCGTCGATGTCGGCCACGATGCGCCGCACGTGCTCCAGGTACTGGCGCCCGTCTTCGGTCAGCGCCAGCCGGCGCGTCGTGCGGTTGATCAGGCGCACGCCGAGCATCGCCTCCAGCCCGGCCAGCGTGCGCACCACGGCGGGCAGCGACGAGCCCAGCGCTTCGGCCGCCGCCGTCAGGCTGCCGCGGTCGACGATGGCGACGAAGGTCTGCAGCGCTCTGAGCTTGTCCATCCGACGCCTCGCGTGATTGCTCCAGTTCGTGGAGCAGTCAAATTCTAGAGACCCTCTTTATGCCGCCGCGGCGTCGGCCAACAATCCGGCCTTCGTCAACCGCCGGGAGCCCCCATGACCGAAGCCCACAAGCCGACCCGCCCGATCAAGCTGTACCGCTACGCGCTGTCGGGCCACAGCCACCGTGCGCAGCTGTTGCTGAGCCTGCTCGGCCTGCCCTTCGAGACCGTCGACGTGGACCTGGTGCAGGGCGAGCAGCGCCAGCCCGACTTCGTGGCGCTGAACCGCTTCGGCCAGGTGCCGGTGATCGACGACGACGGCTGCATCGTCGCGGACTCGAACGCGATCCTGACCTACCTGGCGCTGCGCTATGGCAGCGAGAGCTGGCTGCCGCGCGACCCGCTCGGTGCCGCGCGCGTGCAGCGCTGGCTGTCGGTGGCCGCCGGGCCGCTGGCCTTCGGCGCCGCGGTGGCGCGTGCGATCCAGGTGTTCAAGCGGCCGCAGGATCCGGCCGACGCGATCGCCCGCGCGCAGCAGCTCTTCGGCGTCATCGAGCGCACGCTGTCCGACGAAGGCACGGCCTTCATCACCGGCCCGGCGCCGACCATCGCCGACCTGGCGCTGTACAGCTACACCGCCCATGCGCCGGAAGGCAACGTGTCGCTGACCGACTACCCCACGCTGCGCGCGTGGCTGGCCCGCATCGAGGCGCTGCCGGGCTTCGTGCCGATGGCGGCCAGCCGCATCGGCCTGGTGGCCTGATCGTGCGCGGCGAACCCGCGGCGTCGCTGGCCGGCTGGCCGTTTGCCGCCTCGCCGTTCCACGCCGGCGAACAGGCGGTGCAAGCGCGTGCGGGTTCGCGCCAGCGCATGGAAGAGGTCGGGCGCCATGTCATGCGCACGGCGATGCCGCAGCAGCACCGCGACTTCTTCCCGCTGCTGAGCTTCGTCGCCGTGGCGGCGGTGGATGGCACGGGGCAGCCGCAGGCGTCGCTGCTGGCCGGGGCCGGGCCTGGTTTCGTGCACGCGCTCGACGGCACGCATCTGCGCATCGACGCGCTGCCGCAGGCGGGCGACCCGCTGGCGCCGGGACTGCAGCCCGGCGCGGCGCTGGGCCTGCTCGGCATCGAGCTGCAGACGCGGCGGCGCAACCGCGTCAACGGCACCGTCGTGCAGCGCGACGAACACGGCTTCACGCTGCAGGTGCAGCAGAGCTTCGGCAACTGCCCGAAGTACATCCAGCGGCGCGAGGCGCTGCCCGACGCGGCGCCGGGTGCGTCGATGCCGGCGCAGCGGGCGGCCCGGCTCGACGCCGCAGCCACGGCCCTGGTCGGCGCCGCCGACACCTTCTTCATCGCCACGCACGCGGCCGGCGACGCGCCGAACGCCGGCAGCGACGTGTCGCACCGCGGCGGCCGGCCGGGCTTCGTGCGGGTGCAGGGTGGCGGCAGCGCGCTGGTCTGGCCCGACTTCGCCGGCAACCGCTTCTTCAACACGCTGGGCAACATCGCCGCCGAGCCGCGGACGGGCCTCGTCTTCCCGGACTTCGCCAACGGTGACCTGCTGCATGTGGCCGGGCGCGCCGAGATCGTCTGGGACGGGCCCGAGCTGGCGGCCACGCCCGGCGCCGAGCGGCTGCTGCGGCTGCACGTCGACGCGGTGACGGTCCGGCCGGCGGCGCTGCCGCTGCGCTGGCGGCTGGTCGAACCGTCGCCCGCGCTGCCTTGATGGGTTTCACCGTGCTCGCCAACCGCAACGCCGCCAACGCGCCCGGCCGCCCGGCGCTGCTGGTGGCCATCGGCATGGTTGCAATGGCCGTCGGCGCGCTGGTCTACCTCAGCGACCGGGCGTCGCCCGGCAGCGGCTCGGTCTTCGGCGTGCTCGGCCGGTGGTTGCCGAGCTTCGTTCATCCGCTCGCCTTCAGCCTGTTCACGGTGGCCACGCTGCGGCCGCGGCAGGCGCCTCGCTACGGGGTCTGCTTCGCGTGGTTCCTGGTCAACGCCGCGTTCGAATTCGGCCAGCACCCGCTGATCAGCGGGCCTCTGACCACGGCTTTGCCGCTGCCGCGCTGGATCGCCGCCTACTTCCTGCGCGGCAGTTTCGACATCGGCGACATCGCTGCCGCCGCGTTGGGCGCACTCGCCGCCGCTGCCGTGCTGTACGGCATCAAACCAGCAGCGCGTCCTCCGGCAGCTCCGCGGCGCGGCTGACGCGCACCGCGCAGTACTTGAACTCGGGGATCTTCGCCACCGGGTCCAGCGCCGGGTTCGTCAGCTTGTTGATCGCCGCTTCGTACCAGCAGAAGGCGACGAAGACCGTGCCGCGCGGCGAGCTGTCGTCGGCGCGCGCGTACAGGCTGACGCTGCCGCGGCGCGATTCGAGCGTGACGCGCTCGCCGGGCGCGATGCCCAGCGCCACCAGGTCCAGCGGGTGCAGCAGCGCCACCGCGTCGGGCTCGATGGCGTCGAGCACGCCGGAACGCCGCGTCATGCTGCCGGTGTGCCAGTGCTCCAGCTGGCGGCCGGTGATCAGCACCACCGGGTAGTCGGCGTCGGGCCTTTCGTCGGCCGGGATGATGTCGGCCGGCACGAAGCGCGCCTTGCCGCTGGCCGTCGGGAAGGTCTCGGTGAAGACCACCGGCTCACCCGGGTCGCCTTCGGCATGGCACGGGTAGGTGACGCTGTGCTCGCGCTCCAGCCGCTGCCAGGTGATGCCGGCGATGCTGGGCATGGTGTGGCGCATCTCGTCGAAGACCGCGGCCACGGCGGCATCGCCTTCGCCGTATTTCGACCAGTCCAGCCCGAGCTGCTGCGCCAGCTGGATCAGGATCCACAAGTCCTGCCGTGCCGCGCCTGGCAGCGGCAGCGCCGGGCGGCCCATTTGCACCATGCGGTCGGTGTTGGTGAAGCTGCCGCACTTCTCGGCGAAGGCCGAGGCCGGCAGCACCACGTCGGCCAGCGCTGCGGTCTCGGTCATGAAGATGTCCTGCACCACCAGCATCTCCAGCGACGCCAGCGCGTGGCGCGCATGGTCGGCGTCGGGGTCGCTCATGGCCGGGTTCTCGCCCATCACGTACATGCCCTTGACCTCGCCGCGGTGCATGGCGTGCATCACCTCCACCACGGTCAGGCCGGGCAACGCGTCGAGCTGCGTTTCGGGCACGCCCCAGGCGGCGGCAAAACGCTGCCGCGCGGCGGCGTTGTCGACGCGCTGGTAGTCGGGGTACATCATCGGGATCAGCCCGGCGTCGGACGCACCCTGCACGTTGTTCTGGCCGCGCAAGGGGTGCAGCCCCGTGCCGGGGCGGCCGATCTGGCCGGTCATCAGCGCCAGCGCGATCAGGCAGCGCGCGTTGTCGGTGCCGTGCACGTGCTGGCTGATGCCCATGCCCCACAGGATCATCGAGCCGCGGCTCTTCGCATACAGCCGCGCCACTTCACGGATGGTCTCGGCCGGCACGCCGCAGATCGGCGCCATCGCGTCGGGATGGTAGGCCTTGACGTTCTCGGCCAGCGCTTCGTAGCCCAGCGTGCGTTCGGCGATGAAGGCTTGGTCGACGAGGCCTTCTTCGACGATGACGTGCATCATCGAATTCAGCAGCGCCACGTCGCTGTCGGGCTTGAACTGCACGAAGCGGTGCGCGATGCGCGCCAGTTCGCTGCGCCGCGGGTCCATCACGATGAGCTTCGTGCCGGCCTCGACCGCGTTCTTGATCCAGCTCGCCGCCACCGGGTGGTTCACCGTCGGGTTGGCGCCGATGATGATGACGACCTCGGCCTTCAGCACGTCCATCACCGGGTTGCTGACCGCGCCGGAGCCGATGCCTTCGAGCAGCGCCGCGACGCTGGACGCGTGGCACAGCCGCGTGCAGTGGTCGACGTTGTTGCTGCCGAAGCCCAGCCGCACCAGCTTCTGGAACAGATAGGCCTCTTCGTTGCTGCCCTTGGCCGAGCCGAAGCCGGCCAGTGCCTTGGCGCCGTGTTCGTCGCGGATGCGCCGCAGCGTGCCGCCGGCCAGCGCCAGCGCTTCGTCCCAGCTGGCTTCGCGGAACACCGTCATGATGTCCTCGCGCTTCAGGTCGGCACTCTTGGGCATGCCTTCGCGGCGGATCAGCGGCACCTGCAGGCGGCCGTCGTGGCGCACGTAGTCGAAGCCGTAGCGGCCCTTGACGCACAGCCGGCCGTTGTTGGCCGGGCCGTCGCGGCCTTCGACGAAGAGGATGCGATCGTCCTTGACGTGGTAGGTGACCTGGCAGCCGACGCCGCAGTACGGGCACAGCGACTCGACGCTCTTGTCCGGCACTTCCATCGCCACGCCGGCCGCCGGCGCCAGCGCACCGGTCGGGCAGGCCTGCACGCATTCGCCGCAGCCGACGCAGGTGGAGGCACCCATCGCGTCGTCCATGTCGAAGACGATCTTCGCTTCGGCGCCGCGCAAGGCCAGGCCGATGACGTCGTTGCCCTGCACGTCGCGGCAGGCGCGCAGGCAGCGCGTGCACTGGATGCAGGCGTCGAGGTTGACGGCGATGCCGGCATGCGTGAGGTCGGCCGCCACAGCCGGGCGCGGCGCGAAGCGCGGCTTGCCGACGCCCAGCCGCGCGGCCCATTCGTCGACTTCGTTGTGGCGCGTGTAGGCCACTTCGGGCAGGTCCGATTCGAGCAGCTCCAGCACCATGCGCTGCGACTTGCGCGCGCGTTCGCTGTCGCTCTTGACCACCATGCCTTGTTGCGGGTGCCGGCAGCAGGAAGCGGCCAGCGTGCGTTCGCCGTTGACCTCGACCATGCAGGCGCGGCAGTTGCCCACCGCTTCGAGCCCGGGCTTGTAGCAAAGGCGCGGGATGGCCACGCCTTCGCGGTCGGCGATCTCGATGATGGTTTCGTCGCTGCGGCCCCGCACTTCGCGGCCGTCGAGGGTGAAGGTGATCTCGCTCATCAGGCCAGCTCGTGGGGGAAGTATTTGACGACGCAGTCCACCGGGTTCGGCGCGGCCTGGCCCAGGCCGCAGATCGAAGCGTCGCGCATCACCTGCGACAGGTCGGCCAGCAGCGGCAGATCCCACTTCGGCTCGTCGATCAGGGCGCGCGTCTTCGCGGTGCCGTTGCGGCACGGCGTGCACTGGCCGCAGCTTTCGTGCTCGAAGAAACGCATCAGGTTGCGCGCCGCGTCGACGACGCGGTCGGCCTTCGACAACACCATCACCGCCGCCGAGCCGATGAAGCAGCCGTGCGGCTGCAAGGTGTCGAAGTCGAGCGGGATGTCAGCCATCGAAGCCGGCAGGATGCCGCCCGATGCACCACCCGGCAGGTAGGCATACAGCTCGTGGCCCGGCGCCATGCCGCCGCAGTATTCGTCGACCAGCTCGCGCAGCGTGATGCCGGCCGGCGCCAGCTTCACGCCCGGCTCGGCGACACGGCCCGACACCGAGAAGCGGCGCAGCCCCTTGCGGCCATGGCGGCCTTGCGCGGCGAAGTCGGCGGCGCCGCCAGTCCCAGGCTCTAGCAGCTCGCGCACCCAGTACAGCGTCTCGAAGTTGTGTTCCAGCGTCGGCCGGCCGAACAGCCCCACCTGCGCCACGTACGGCGGCCGCAGCCGCGGCAGGCCGCGCTTGCCTTCGATCGATTCGATCATGGCCGACTCTTCGCCGCAGATGTAGGCGCCGGCACCGCGGCGCAGCTCGATCAGCGGCAGGCCCGGCACCGGCGGGTTGGCGCGGATCGAAGCCAGCTCGGCTTCGAGCAGCGTGCGGCAGCCGTGGTATTCGTCGCGCAGGTAGACGTAGACCGCCGAGATGTCCACCGCCCACGCGGCGATCAGCAGGCCTTCGATGAAGCGGTGCGGGTCGCGTTCGAGCAGCCAGCGGTCCTTGAAGGTGCCGGGCTCGCCTTCGTCGATGTTCACCGCCATCAGCCGCGGCGCGGCTTCGGCGCGCACCAGGCGCCACTTGCGGCCGGCCGGGAAACCGGCGCCGCCGAGGCCGCGCAGGCCGGCATCTTCCATCGACTTGATGGCGCTTTCGACGCTGCGCCGGCCTTCGACGCAATCGCGCAGCAGCGCGTACCCGCCGGCGGCTTCGTATTCGGCGCGGCCGATGTACGGCGCGGGTTCGTCGCGGGTGTGGCCGGCTTGCACCGCGGCCTGCACCGATTCGACCGTGGCTTGCGCCAGCGGGTGCTGGTGCACCACCGCCGCCGGCGCCTGTTCGCAGCGGCCGACGCAAGGCGCGGCGATCACGCGCACGTCGGCGCCGAGCAAGGCCGGCAGCTTGTCCAGCAATTTGGAGGCGCCCGCCATCTCGCAGGCCAGGCCGTCGCAGACGCGCACCGTGAGCTTCGGCGCCGGGCCGGCGTCGTCGCGAACGACATCGAAGTGGTGATAGAAGCTGGCCACCTCGTAGACCTCGGTCTGCGCGAGCTTCAGCAGCTCCGCCAGCGCCGCGAGCTGCGGCGTGCCGAGCTGGCCTTGGGCGTCGTTGATGCGGTGCAGGTATTCGATCAGCAGGTCGCGCCGATAAGGACCTGGGCCGACCAGCGACTGCACGTCGGCCAGCACGTCGGCATCGACACGCCGGCCCTTCGGCGCCTGGCGCTTGCGCAGCCGGCTGGCGTCGATGACGGCGATCGGAATGGAAGGAGCGTTCATATGTCGGCGCACTATCGCGCGCCGACCGACCCGCTGTCCAATAGCTTCGGCGAACGACCCGATTCGCGCCAGTGATCGTGACTTCCGACCGGGCGCCTCAGCGCGGCCAGACGGGCGGGAACAGCGGGTCATCCATCGCCGCGCCGGCCGGCAAGCGCTGGTCCAGCCTGGGGAACTCGGGCGATGTCTTCCAGCGGCGCGGCGCATGGCGCATGTCGTCGCCCAGGTAGCGCAGCGAGAACACGCGCCGGCGGCGGTCGCCATCGACACCGCCGGCGGCGTGCAGCGCCAGCATGTGGAAGGCGATCACGTCGCCGGGTTCGAGCGCCCAGCCCAGGATGGGAAAGTGGCTGCGATCGGCTTCGATGTCGGGCAGGTCGGCCAGGCTGCCTTCGGGGAACCACTTCGCTTGCCGGTCCATGAAGGTCCGCGGCATCAACCACGGGCCGCGGTGCGAGCCGGCCACGAATTCGAGCGTCGAATGCCGGCGCACCGGGTCGACCGGGATCCAGAAGCTGACGTTCTGGCGCCCGTCGACGTTGTAGTACGGCTGGTCCTGGTGCCACGGCGTCGGCTGGCGCGTGCCCGGCTCCTTGGTCAGCATGTGGTCGTGGTACAGGCGGACCTGGCTCGAGCCCGTCAGCGCTGCCGCGGCGGCCGGCAGCGCCGAGTCGAACGCGATGCGCCGGTAGGCTTCGTTGTGCTGCCAGTTGCAGAAGTCCTCGACGAAGCGGCCCGGGTCGTCGGGCCGGCTGGCGACGATGGCGCGCGGGCTCGGCTGCGCCAGATTGGCGTCGATGCCGTCGCGCAGCAGCGCCACCTCGGCCGGCGTCAGCAGTTGGCGCAGGCAGACCGCACCATCGCGCGCATAGGCTTCGACGAGTTCCGGCGCCATCGCGCGTTCAGCCGCGTGCCAGCGGGTTCGGCGTCGCGGCGGCGTCGCGCGTCAGCGTATTGCGGTCGGTGTGGTGGAAAGGCTCGTCGCGGCCCAGGATCTGCAGCACCGTGTCTTCGTCGTAGCTCCAGCTGCCGTCGGCGTGGGTCGTCACGGTGATCCGGAACTCGGTCGTGCGGAAGGCCTTCTGCAGGAACGGCGCCGAGCGGATGCCCCAGGTCTCGTGCCCTTCGGTCGCAACCAGCTCGAACGTGGTCGCGTCGGCCGCGGCTTGCCCGGCGGCCATCGCGACCTGGCCGCGCGGGATCGTCAGCGTGTGGATCACGGTGCCGGTGGCCGGCTCCCACAGCCAGTAGCCGACCTGCTCGTGGTAGGTCTTGACCTGGTCGGGCTTGGTGATGTGCGTGTAGTAGCGCAGCCCGTACAGCAGCTGCGGCCCGTTCGTCACCGGGTCGATCGGCTGCAGTTCGATGCGCTCGACGTACGCCTGCTTCTTCGGCCCCTCGGCCTTCGGCTTCACGTCCAGGCCGCGTGTGCCTTGCCAGATGCCGGCCATCGGCCGCAGCGGACCCAGGTTGGCCAGCGTGTCGACGTCGACAGGATGCGGCTCGGTGTAGATGTCGGGTTGCGCTTCGCTCATGTCGGTGCCGGCTGCGGTTTTGGATGCCGCAACTCTAGCGCGACGCGCTACGCGACCTGCCCCGCCGCGATGACCTCGCGCACCAGCGGGTGCAGTTGCTCGCCCTGCGCCCCACCGGCCAGCTGCAACAGTTGCTGGCGCATGCGCGGCTCCCAGAACTTGCGGATGTGCGTGGCGACGCCGTCGACGGCCTCGGCGTGTTCGGGCATCGCCGAGAAGAAGGCGGCAATGCGGTTGGCCATGTTGACCAGGTGTTCGGCATGCATGGTGTGTCAGCGCAAGCGTTCGGGGTGGGTGTAGACGGTGGCACGGCCATCGCGCACGAAGCCGGCCAGCGTCAACCCGGCTTCTTCGGCCAGCGCGACGGCGCGGCGCGTCGGCGCCGAAACGGCCGCCAGCAGGCCGACGCCGGCGCGCGCAGCCTTGTGCACCATCTCGTAGCTGGCGCGGCTGGTGACGGCGACGAAGCCGCTGCTGGCGTCGATGCCGGCACGCGCCAGCGCGCCGACCAGCTTGTCCAGCGCGTTGTGGCGGCCGACGTCTTCACGCACCAGCGCCGGCACGCCATCGGGCCGGCACCAGGCGGCGGCGTGCACGGCGCCGGTCAGGTGCTGCAGCGGCTGGCGCGCGACGAGGCCGGCCATCGCCTGGTTCAGCGCCGCCGGCTCAACCGCCACGCCGGCGCCGACACGCACGGCCGCCGGTGCCAGCTGGTCCAGGCTTTCGACGCCGCACAAGCCGCAGCCGGTGCGGCCGGCCAGCCAGCGCCGCCGCGCCTTGAAGCGCGCTTCGCAGCGCGCGGTGACCTGCAGCTGCAGCACCGTGCCTTGCGTGCCGGCTTCGGCTTCGACATCCAGCAGGTCGGCGGCGCTGTCGATCAGCCCTTCGGTGAGCAGGAAGCCGAAGGCGAAGTCTTCCAGGTCCAGCGGCGTCGCCAGCATCACGGCATGGGCGATGCCGTTGACCTGCAGCGCTACCGGCTCTTCGTCGATCACCGCCTCCTGCGTCGGCTGCGCCGCCCGGCCTTCGCGCAGCGCCCAGGCGTCGACGATGCCGGCCCCGGCGGGCGGCGCAGCGAACGGCGCGTCGTCCATCCTCATTTCGCCGGCACCGGGGTCTGGCGTTCGCGCAAGGCACGCTGCTGCGCGTGGTCGAAGTCGCGGTAGCGCTTCTGCCACCCCGACAACATTCGGCTCGGCTGTGTCACCTTGCTGACCTGCACCGCCGTCACCTTGTACTCGGGGCAGTTCGTCGCCCAGTCGGAGCTGTCGGTGGTGATGACGTTGGCACCCGACTCGGGAAAGTGGAAGGTCGTGTAGACCACGCCCGGCTGCACCCGGTCGGTGACGGTGGCGCGCAGCACCGTGTCGCCGGCGCGGCTGACGATGCCGGTCCAGTCGCCCTCGGCGATGCCGCGCTCTTCGGCGTCGTGCGGGTGGATCTCGAGCCGGTCTTCGGCATGCCAGGCGGTGTTCGCGGTGCGCCGCGTCTGCGCGCCGACGTTGTACTGGCTCAGCACGCGGCCGGTGGTCAGCAGCAGCGGGAAGCGGCGGTTGGCCTTCTCGTCGCTGGGCTGGTAGGCGGTGATGATGAAACGGCCCTTGCCGCGCACGAACTGATCGACGTGCATCAGCGACGTGCCGGCCTCTTCGGTGTCTTCGTTGCAAGGCCACTGCACGCTGCCCAGGCGTTCGATCTTCTCGAAGCTGACGCCGGCGAAGCTGGGGGTCAGCGCGGCGATCTCTTCCATGATCTGCGCCGGGTGCTCGTAGTGCATCGGGTAGCCGAGCGCATTCGACAGCTTCATCGTCGCTTCCCAGTCGCCCACGCCCGACAGCGGCGGCATCACCTTCGTGACGCGGCTGATGCGGCGTTCGGCGTTGGTGAAGGTACCGTCCTTTTCGAGGAAGCTCGAGCCCGGCAGGAAGACGTGCGCGTACTTCGCGGTCTCGTTCAGGAAGATGTCCTGCACGACGATGCATTCCATCGCGCTGAGCGCCTTGGCCACGTGCTGCGTGTCGGGGTCGGACTGCACGATGTCCTCGCCGACGCAGTACAGGCCGACGAAGCTGCCGTCGAGCGCGGCGTCGAACATGTTCGGGATGCGCAGCCCCGGCTCGGCGTCCAGCGTCACGCCCCAGGCGGCGTCGAACTGCGCGCGCGCCGTGCTGTCGCTGATGTGGCGGTAGCCCGGCAGCTCGTGCGGGAAGCTGCCCATGTCGCACGAGCCCTGCACGTTGTTCTGGCCGCGCAGCGGGTTCACGCCGACGCCTTCGCGGCCGACGTTGCCGGTGGCCATCGCGAGGTTGGCGATGCCGATGACCATCGTCGAGCCCTGCGCGTGTTCGGTGACGCCCAGGCCGTAGTAGATGGCGGCGTTCTTGCCCTTCGTCGCGTACAGCCGGGCGGCGGCGCGGGCTTCGGCGGCCGGCACGCCGCTGACGGCTTCCATCGCCTCGGGCGAGTTTTCCGGCCGGGCGACGAACTCGCGCCACTGGTTGAAGCTCTTGGTGTCGCAACGCTCGGCGACGAAGGCTTCGTCGACGAGGCCTTCGGTGACGATGGTGTGCGCCAGCGCGTTGATCACCGCGACGTTGGTGCCCGGGCGCAGCTGCAGGTGGTGCTGGGCCTTGACGTGCGCGCTGTCGACGATGTCGATCTGCCGCGGGTCGACGACGATGAGCTTGGCACCTTGCCGAATGCGCCGCTTCATGCGCGACGCGAACACCGGGTGGCCGGCACCCGGGTTGGCGCCGATGACCATGATGATGTCGCTGTGCTCGACCGACTTGAAGGTCTGCGTGCCGGCCGACGTGCCGTAGGTCTGGCCCAGGCCGTAGCCGGTGGGCGAGTGGCAGACGCGCGCGCAGGTGTCGACGTTGTTGTTGCCGAACGCGGCGCGGATCAGCTTCTGCACCACGTAGACCTCTTCGTTGGTGCAACGCGACGAGGTGATGCCGCCGATCGAGTCCTTGCCGTGTTTGGCCTGCAGGCGCTTGAACTCCGACGCGGCGTGGCCGATCGCGACCTCCCAGCTGACTTCCTGCCACGGATCGTCGATGCTGGCGCGGATCATCGGCTTCGTGACGCGGTCCTTGTGCGTCGCGTAACCCCAGGCAAAGCGGCCCTTGACGCACGAATGGCCTTCGTTGGCCTTGCCGTCCTTCCACGGCGTCATGCGCACGACCTCGTTGCCTTTCATCTCGGCCTTGAAGCCGCAGCCGACGCCGCAGTACGCGCAGGTGGTGATGACGCTGTGCTCGGGCTGGCCGAGTTCGATGACGCTCTTTTCCTGCAAGGTCGCCGTCGGGCAGGCCTGCACGCAGGCGCCGCAGCTGACGCATTCGCTTTCGAGAAACGTCTCGCTCATGCCGGCCGACACGCGCGAGCCGAAGCCGCGGCCTTCGATCGTCAGCGCGAACGTGCCCTGCGTCTCCTCGCAGGCACGCACGCAGCGGTTGCAGACGATGCACTTGCTCGGGTCGTAGGTGAAGTACGGGTTCGACTCGTCCTTCTTCGCCTGCAGATGGTTGGCGCCGTCGAAGCCGTAACGCACGTTGCGCAGGCCGACGACGCCGGCCTGCGTCTGCAGTTCGCAGTCGCCATTGGCCGAGCAGGTCAGGCAGTCGAGCGGGTGGTCGCTGATGTACAGCTCCATCACGCCTTTGCGCAGCTCCTGCAGCTTGGCGCTTTGCGTGCGCACGGTCATGCCGGCTTCGGCCGGTGTCGTGCAAGACGCCGGGAAGCCCTTTCGGCCGTCGATTTCCACCAGGCACAGCCGGCAGGAGCCGAAAGGCTCCAGGCTGTCGGTGGCGCAGAGCTTGGGCACCTGCACGCCAGCCTCCGACGCGGCGCGCATCAGCGACGTGCCGGCCGGTACGGTGATGGCCATGCCGTCGATCGTCAGCGTGACTTCCTTGGTGGACTCACGGCGCGGCGTGCCGCGGTCGATTTCGATCGGGATGAAGTTCATCGTCGTCCCTTCAAGCGGCCTGGCGGCCGTCTTCGCTCAGGCCGAAATCGGCCGGAAAGTGGTTCAGCGCCGACAGCACCGGGTACGGCGTCATGCCGCCCATCGCGCACAGGCTGCCATTGACCATCGTGTCGCACAGGTCGCGCAAGAGCCTGACTTGCTGCGGCCGGTTGTGGTTCGCGACGATCTTGTCGATGACCTCGACACCGCGCGTCGAGCCGATGCGGCACGGCGTGCATTTGCCGCAGCTTTCGATGGCGCAGAACTCCATCGCATAGCGCGCCAGCTGCGCGAGGTCGGCCGTGTCGTCGTGCACGACCAGGCCGCCGTGGCCGACGACGGCGCCGACCGCGGCATAGGCTTCGTAGTCGAGCGGGATGTCCCACTGCGACTCGGACAGGTAGGTGCCCAGCGGCCCGCCGACCTGCACCGCCTTCACCGGCCGGCCGCTGGCCGTGCCGCCGCCGAAGCCGAACACCAGCTCGCGCAAGCTCACGCCGAAAGCCAGCTCGACCAGCCCGCCGCGCTTGACGTTGCCTGCGACCTGGAATGGCAGCGTGCCGGTCGAACGGCCGACGCCGTAGTTCTTGTAGAAGGCCGCACCGTGCGACAGGATCAGCGGCGCCGCGGCGAAGCTCAGCACGTTGTTGATGATGGTCGGCTGGCCGAACAAGCCCGACAGTGCCGGAATCGGCGGCTTGGCGCGAACGATGCCGCGCTTGCCTTCCAGGCTTTCGAGCATCGCCGTCTCTTCGCCGCACACATACGAGCCGGCGGCCTTGCGTGCTTCGAGCTCGAACGCGCGGCCGCTGCCGCCGACATCCGGCCCCAGGAAGCCGGCGTCGCGGGCGCGCCGGATGGCTTCGCTGAAGACCTCGAATGCCAGCGGGTACTCGGAGCGGATGTAGACGTAGCCGCGGGTCGCACCCGACGACAGCGCCGCGATCGTCATGCCTTCGATCAGCAGATAGGGGTCGCCTTCGAGCAGCATGCGGTCGGCAAACGTGCCCGAGTCGCCTTCGTCGGCATTGCAGACGACGTACTTCTGCTCGGCTTGTGCCTGCGCCACCGTGCGCCACTTGATGCCGGCCGGAAAAGCCGCGCCGCCGCGGCCGCGCAGGCCCGAGTCGAGCACCTGCTGCCAGATGGCATCGGGCGCCAGGCCGATGGCCGCACGCAGCCCCGCCCAGCCGCCGTGCGCTTCGTAGTCGGCCAGCGACAGCGGGTCGGTGATGCCGGCACGCGCGAAGGTCAGGCGCTGCTGGCGCTTCAGGTACGGGATCTCTTCGACCAGCCCCAGCGCGAGCTTGTGCGTCGCGGCGCCGGGCTGCAGGCTGTCCAGCAGCGCGGGCACATCGGCCACGTCGACCGGGCCGAAGCCGATGCGGCCTTGCGGCGTGGCCATCTCCACCAGCGGCTCCAGCCACAGCAGGCCGCGCGAGCTGTTGCGCACCAGGGTCAGCGCGATGCCGCGCGCCGCGGCTTGCGCCACCAGCGCGTCGGCGACTTCGTCGGCGCCGACGGCCAGCGCCGCGCTGTCGCGCGGCACGTAGAGTTGCAGCGCGCTCATCGTGCGGCCTCGCGTTCGATCAGCGCATCCAGCCGGCCCGGGTTCAGCCGCGCATGCAGCTTGTCGCCCAGCATCGCCGACGGCGACGACGCGCACAAGCCCAGGCAGTACACCGGCTCCACCGTCCATTCGCCATCGGCGCTGGTGGGGTGCTCGGCGCTGCAGCCCAGGCGTTCACGCGCATGGGCCAGCAACTGCTCACCGCCCAGCGCCTGGCAGGCTTCGGCGCGGCAGACCTGCAACACGCGGCGGCCGGCCGGTTCGCCTCGGAAGTGGTGGTAATAGGTGACGACGCCATGCACTTCGGCACGCGACAGGTTCAGCGCCTGCGCGATCTCGGGCACCGCGTCGCGCGGCACATGGCCGAGCGTGTCCTGCACGTCGTGCAGGATCGGCAGCAAGGCGCCGGCCTGGCCTTCGTGGCGCGCCAGGATCGCGCGCGTCTGCGTCAAGGTCTTGTTCATCGAGTTCCGCTTGGCCGATGGGTTCGGCGCGGACTATCGACGAGCGGCCTTGCCGCTGTCCAATTGGATCTCGAAACCGGGCGATTCGATTTGCTGATCAAGCCGGCCGCAGCGGCCCGCTGTGCGCGCTGGCGTAGGCCAGCCAGTCGGCGTCGGCGGCCAGCCGCAGCGCGGCTTCGAGCGCGCGCGAACGCCGCGCCGTGTTGGCGCCGGCACTCATGAAGCCGATGGGCGTGCGCAGTTCGGGTTCGACCAGCGGCAGCGCCTCGATGCCGCGATGGCCGGCCATCGTCGCGACCACGGCGCCGGGCAGCACCGCGGCCAGATCCTTGCTGCCCTGCACGGCCACCAGCAGCGCCATCACCGAGTTCGTCTCCACCACCGGCTGCACCTGCAGGTCCAGGCCGCTGAAGACGCGGTCGAGGATGAGGCGGTTGTGCATCTCCGGCGACAGCATGCACAGCGGCTGCTTCGCCGCGTCGGCCCAGGGCATGGCCGGGCCGAAGCGGAACGGCGCGGCCTCGCGCTTGGCGCGCCGCAGCACGTAGTAGTGCTCGATGTACTGCGGCCAGGTCTGCGGGCCCGGGTGGCGGCGCTCGGTGTAGCCCAGGCCGATGTCGATGGCCAGCGTGTCCAGCCCAGTCTCGATTTCCTGCGACGACAGCGAGCGCACCTGCGGGCACAGCCCCGGATGGCGTTCGATCAGCCGCGCCGCAAAGCGCGCGGCGATCGGCACCGCCGTCGGCACTGCGCCGATCACCAGCCCGCCGCGCGGCTGCTCGACGCTGCCGGCCAGTTCCTGGCGCAGCGCCTCCTGCTCGCGCAGCACGCGGTGCGCGCTGGCCAGCACGCGCTCGCCTTCGGCCGTCAGGCCTTCGTACTGGCGGCCGCGGCGCACGATGGCCACGTCCAGGTGCTCTTCCAGCGAGCGCAGCGCGTTCGACAGCGCCGGCTGCGTGATGTGGCAGGCCGCTGCAGCGCGGCCGAAGTGGCGGTGCTGCTCCAGTGCAGCGAGGTAGCGGTAGGCATCGATCAGGTTCATGGCACGCCGAGCGTAACCCGATGCCGGCGCGCTTCCTACAGGGCACACTTGACGCCATGTCCGCCGAACCGAACGCCCATCAAGACGACAAGCCGGCCGAACACTGGCCGCACGCCGCGCTGCTGGTGGTGGACGACGAGCCCGGCATGCGCCACTTCCTCGAGAAGACGCTCGCCGCCCGCGTCGGCCAGGTGCACGGCGCCGATTCGGCCGAAGCGGCCGAGGCGCTGCTGCAGCGCCACCGCTTCGACCTGATCATCCTGGACATCACGCTGCCCGGCCGCAACGGCATTGCGCTGCTGAAGAGCCTGCGCGAACAAGGCAACCCGTGCGAGGTGGTGCTGATCACGGCCTTCGCCGACCTCGAAACGGCGATCGAGGCCTTGCGCGCCGGCGCCAGCGACTTCCTGCTCAAGCCCTTCCGCGTCAGCCAGGTGCTGAACGCCGTGCAGCGCGGCCTGGAGCGTTCGCGGCTGAAGCGCGAGAACTGGGTGCTGCGGCGCACGCTGTCGCAGCGCACGCCGCCGGCCGATGGGCTGGTCGGCCGCTCCATAATCATCAAGGGGCTGCAGGCGGCTTTGCACCGCGTGGCCGCGGTCGACAGCACGGTGCTGCTGACCGGCGAATCGGGCACCGGCAAGGAGCTGGCGGCGCTGGCGCTGCATGCCCTGAGCGCGCATGCAGCCGGGCCTTTCGTGCCGGTGAACTGCGCGACGGTGTCGCCGGCGCTGATCGAGGTCGAACTGTTCGGCCATGGCGGCCGGCGCAGCCACCGCGACGGCTTGTTCGTCTACGCGCAAGGCGGCACGCTGTTCCTCGACGAGATCGGCGAGCTGCCGCTGGCACTGCAGGCCACGCTGCTGCGCGTGCTGGAAGACCGCCGCATCCGCCCGGTCGGCAGCGAGCACGAGATTCCGGTCGACGTGCGCATCGTCGCCGCGACGAACCGGCCGCTGATCGACGATGTCGAAGCCGGCCGCTTCCGCAAGGATTTGTACTACCGGCTGCAGGTGGTCGAGATCGGCCTGCCGCCGCTGCGCGCGCACAAGGAAGACATCCCCGACCTGGTGGCGCATTTCATCGACACGCTGGCGCCGCGGCTGGGCGTGCCGCCGATCGAGGTTACGGCCGACGAGATGGGCTTCCTGCGCCAGTACGACTGGCCCGGCAACGTGCGCGAGCTGCGCAACCTGATCGAGCGCTCGCTGATCGTCGGCGCGCTCAACGTGTCGGCGCTGTACCAGGGGCTGACGCGCATGCAGCGCGCGGCACGCACGGCCACGCCGGCCGGCGGGCCGACCGACCTGCAGACGCTGGAGAAGCGCCACATCCTGACGGTGCTGGAGTCGGTCGACGGCGACAAGACGCGCGCCGCGCAGCTGCTCGGCATCTCGCGCCGCACGCTGGAGCGGCGCAGCGCCGAATGGTGGCCGGACGCCTGAGCTTGAATATCCGCAACAAGCTGCTGGCGATGGTGCTGCTGCCGCTGGCGGTGGTGCTGCCGCTGCTCGGCGTGTTCCTGCTGTGGTGGGGCAGCGCCGCTTTCGACCGGCTGCTCGTCACCAAGGTGCGTGCCGACCTGGCCGTGGCGCGGGGCTATTTCGAACGCGTGCTCGGCGAGGTCGGCGCCGGCGTCGGCGCGATCGCCGATTCGCACGCACTGCACAGCGCGCTGGCCGACCCGCGCGCCGGGATGGCGCCGCTGCTGCAGCGCTTCAGGCAGGACAAGGGGCTGGACTTCATCGAGCTGCTGCCCGCCGCCGGCGAAGATCGCACCAGCATCGAGATCCTGCAAGGCGCGGCGCTGGCACCGCTGGACGGTGCGCTGCGGGCGCGCGTGGCGGTGCCGCTGGTCGCGACGCTGAATGCCGCGCCGACCGAACGCCAGGTGGAGGACCGCGCGATGGTGCTGCTGTCGACCCGCACCGTGCGCGCCGCCGACGGCCGCGTGCTCGGCCAGGTTCGCGGCGGCGTGCTGCTGAACCGCAATCTGCCCTTCATCGACCACATCAACGAGATCGTCTACCCCGAAGGTTCGCTGCCGTTCGGCAGCCGCGGCACGGCGACGCTGTTCCTCGACGACGTGCGCATCAGCACCAACGTGCGCCTGTTCGGCAGCGAAGCGCAGGAGCGCGCCATCGGCACCCGCGTCTCGCACACCGTGCACGAGGCCGTGCTCGGCCGCGGCAGCACCTGGCTCGACCGCGCCTTCGTCGTCAACGAGTGGTATGTCTCGGCCTACGAGCCGCTGCTCGACGGCCAGGGCCGGCGCATCGGCATGCTTTACGTCGGCTTCCTCGAGCGGCCGTTCACGCTGCTGAAGTACGGCGCGCTGGCCAGCATCGGCGCCATCTTCTTCGCCGTGATGGTGGTTGCCGCGTTCGTCTCGCTGCGCTGGGCGCGCGCCATCTTCAGCCCGATCGAGCGCATGGAAGCGACGATGCGGCGCGTGCAGGGCGGTGCGCTCGACGCACGCGTCGGCGCGGCCGGCAGCGGCGACGAGATCGGCCGCCTGGCCGGCCACCTGGACCAGCTGCTGGCGACGCTGCAGCGCTGGAACGCCGAGCTCGACGCCAAGGTCGCCGAGCGCACGAAGCAACTCGAAGACACGCAGGCGCAGCTGGTGCGCAGCGAGAAGCTGGCCACCGTCGGCCAGCTCACGGCCAGCATCGCGCACGAGGTCAACAACCCGATCGCGGTGATCCAGGGCAACCTGGACCTGGTGCGCGAGCTGCTGCCGGCCGATGCCGCAGCCAAGGTCGCGCCCGAGCTGAAGCTCGTCGACCAGCAGATCGAACGCATGCGGCTGATCGTGACGCAACTGCTGCAGTTCGCGCGGCCGGGCGAGTACGCCGGCTATGTCGAGAGCGTGCTGCCCGATCGGGTGCTGGAAGACTGCCTGGTGCTCGTCGGCCACCTGCTGGCGAAGACGCAGATCGTCGTGCAGCGCAACTTCAGCGCGACACACGCGGTGGCCATCAACCGGCAGGAGCTGCAGCAGGTGTTGGTGAACCTGCTGGTGAATGCGATCGATGCCATCCACGCGAAAGACGGCGGCGGCGGCGGCACGCTGAGCCTGGCCACGCGCAATGTCGCCGATGGCAGCAATGCCGGCGATGGTGGCGTCGAGATCGAGGTCGCCGACAGCGGGCCGGGGCTGACGCCAGAGCTGCTGGCACAGCTGTTCCAGCCCTTCGTCACGCGCAAGAAGGATGGCACGGGCCTGGGGCTGTGGATCAGCCGCGGCATCGTCGAGCGCTACGGCGGCGATGTCGTGGCTGCGAACCGTGAACAAGGCGGCGCCGTGTTCACGGTTCGGCTGAAGGCCGAAGGGGCCTGACGGTCCCCTCGGCCAGCGAGTCGTCAATACTCGCGGTAGGTCGTGCCGTAGAGCTTGTGCACGCCGGTGGCCCAGGTCTTGTCGGCCATCGACGGCCAATGGTCCTTGTCGAAGCCATCGCTGGCGCTCAACGCACCCTTCACCACGTCGAGCGTGAAGCGCTTGTTGACCGTGTCCAGCTTCAGCGCCGCCCAGGGCACGGCGAACAGCTTGTCGCCCAGGCCGAGCAGGCCGCCGAAGGACAGCACCGCATAGGCGATGCGGCCGGTGGCCATGTCGATCATGAACTCCTTGATGTCGCCCAGGTCTTCGCCGTCCTTGTTGTAGACGTCGTTGCCGAGCAGCGTATCGGCACCCATCAGCGCCGGGCCGGGGCCGCCCGAGTGGCTGGTGTACATGCCGTACTTGTCGCGCGTCACATAGTTGATTTCCATGGTGTTTCCTTGTCATCCAAGAGGTTGATGGGGCTGAAGAAGTCCCAGGACAACCTTAGGCGGCGCACGGGCGCCGCAGCGTAGGACAAGGCGAGCGCGCACCGTGGGCCATGGCCCGCGATGCGCGTGTAAAGCGCGGGAACTTCAGCCGCCGGCGGCCGTGCGCCGCCACACCCGCCCGGCCAGCGCCGCGCAGCCGGCCAGCATCAGCAGCACCGTGCCCGGCTCGGGCACCGGCGTCGGCAGATACCACACCGAGTCGCTGTTGCCGCCCGTGTTGCCCGACAAGCCCTGCACATGCAGCGCCAGCTGGGTGAATGACGCGTAGCCCGAATCCATCCACGTCCAGCCGACGGACTCGTTACCGGTCAGGCGGTCCGCGCCGGCACCGAGAACGATCCGGAAGTCGAACGCGCCGCCCGGCCCGCCGCCATTGCGTGCCTCGACCGTCGCGACGCCGCCGACCACGTTCGTCAGCGCCAGGCCGCCGGCGTAGTTGGCGCCTTCTGCACCCGGCGCATCGACGGCGATCGAACCGATGAAGGCGCCGGACGCGGAAAACACGCTGGACAGATCGGCCGCGGCGAGCACGAAGACCCAGTCATCGCCGTCGCCGATCTGCGAGTAGCTCAGCGTCGCGAACTGCGTCGTCGGCCCGGTACCTGACAGCGGCACCCCATAGTCGAGCGTCGTGGCAGTCGCCGGTAGCGACAGCGTTGCGGTGATCAAGGCGAGCGACAGAACGGTGCTTTTCATGCCAATTCTCCTGGTCTGTCCGGTGATGGGACAGCGTGAAGAATTGCACCAAGCGCCACTTGTGAGCTGCGCAAAATGCAATCAATCGTCAGCGACTGCAATCGGCGCAACAACGGCGCGCCGCCGGGGTGTCAGGTGTTCTTCGACACCGCGATGGTCGGGAACTTGGCCGAGAAGTCCTTCGCCTTCTGCGCGATCTTCACCGCCACCGTGCGCGCCACGGACTTGTAGATGCCGGCGATCTCGCCGTCGGGGTCGGACACCACCGTCGGGCGGCCGCTGTCGGCCTGCTCGCGGATGCTCATCGCCAGCGGCAAGGCACCGAGGTAGTCGACGCCGTATTCGGCGGCCATCTTCTTGCCGCCGTCGGCGCCGAACACGTGTTCGACGTGGCCACAGTTGGAGCAGACGTGCACGGCCATGTTCTCGACGATGCCGAGGATCGGCACGCCGACCTTTTCGAACATCTTCAGGCCCTTCTTCGCATCGAGCAGGGCGATGTCCTGCGGCGTCGTGACGATGATCGCGCCGGTCAGCGGCACGCGCTGGCTCAGGGTCAGCGCGATGTCGCCGGTGCCCGGCGGCATGTCGACGATCAGGTAGTCGAGTTCGCGCCAGTTGGTCTGGCGCAGCAGCTGCTCCAGCGCTTGCGTGGCCATCGGGCCGCGCCAGATCATGGCCTGGTCCTCGTCGATCAGGAAGCCGATCGACATCACCTGCACGCCGTAGTTTTCCAGCGCTTCCATGGTCTGGCCGTCGGCGCTTTCGGGGCGGCCGGACAAGCCCATCATCATCGGCTGGCTCGGGCCGTAGATGTCGGCGTCGAGGATGCCGACGCTGGCACCTTCGGCGGCCAGCGCCAGCGCCAGGTTGACGCTGGTCGTGCTCTTGCCGACGCCGCCCTTGCCCGACGCCACGGCGACGATGTTCTTCACCTTCGGCAGCAGCTGCACGCCGCGCTGCACGGCATGCGAGACGATCTTCGTCGTGATGTTGACGCTGACGTTGCCCACGCCCGGCAGCGTGCGCGCCGCGGCCACCAGCGCCTTGCGCAGCACCGGCACCTGGCTCTTGCCGGGGTAGCCGAGCTCGATGTCGAAGGCGACCTCGGCGTCGTCGATGCGCAGGTTGCGCAGTTGCTTGGTGCTGACGAAGTCGCGCCCGGTGTTGGGGTCGGTGACGGTTTTCAGCGCTTCGAGCAGCGCGCTTTCGGTGACGGAGGCAGGCATGGCGGGCGGGTGTTGGCGGTGCGGCAGTCTAGCGGCTTGCCGCCGCAGCACCGGCGTCAGGGTTGCAGCACCTCCAGTTCGGCGGGCAGCGCACGGCCGGCGGCCGCCAGCCGCTGCCGCAGCGCCTGCAGCTTGGCCGGCTGGGCGGGGTCGGCAACCGCGCGCAAGGCTTGCAGCGCCAGAGAGCGCGCCTCGGCGTCGCCGGTGTCGGCCGCGAACTGCAGCAGCGCGTCGGTACTCGTCGCGCGGCGCTGCTGCTCCAGGTACAACAGCACGCCCAGCGTGCACCAGCGCGGCCAGGTCGGCTGCTTGACCAGCCGCAGCGCGAGCAGCTCGACCACCCGCGCGCCGTAACGTTCGCTCAGCTCGTTGGCCACGCCCACCGGCGGCGGCTCGCCCAGCGGCGTGCGCTCGAAGCGGCGCGGCAGCTGCGCCAGCCAGTCCAGCGCCGCGTCGTACTCGGCGCTCTGCGCGCCGGCCCAGACCTGGAGCACGCCGACGATCAGGCGCACCAGCGGGTCGGCGTCGCGCCGGTGGATCTGCAACAAGGCCGCAGCGGCAGCGGCGCCGCCGGCGCGCAACGCCGCCTCGGAGCGCAGATAGTCGGCACCGCGGCTGCGCACCGCGTCGTCGAGCAGTTGTTCCATGGTCGTCACCTCGCTCTGGCCAGCCACGGTGGCCGGTACGGCATGGGTTGCGATAACGGCGGCCGCCAGCAGCAGCGCAGCCCCGGCGCGCCAGCGCGTCACGGCTCGAACTCCCACCAGGCCGGCGTGGTCGGCGCGCGCAGCGTGTTCGTGCCGCAGTGCACCTCGCCGAGCGCGACATGGTATTCGTACCAGTCGTCGATCGGGTGCGGCGTCAGCCCTTCGGCGCGCAGCTTGGCGGCAAGGTCGTCCTCGAACAGGTCCACGCCGCCGGCCACCGGGCCGAAGGGTTTGGCGAATACGCAATGGCGGTTGATCACGAGCATGTTGACCATACCCCCTGTCAACGCATCGGCCAGCCCGGCGGCCACGATGTCGGCAAACAGCGACGGCACCGGCACGATGTCGGCCGCCGTGAGCCCGAGTTCGCTTTCGAGCCGGGCCCGGATGGCGTCGAGCTGGGCTTGCTTCGCAGTGTTGAAGGTCTTCAGGTACGCGGCCGTGAATTTTGCCTTCAGGGCCGGCAGGCCATTGCTGAGAAAGTCGCCGACCGTGACCTCGACATCGGTGCCCGTGACGGGGTCGTCGAAGCGGCGCCCGACCAGCATGCGCGCGCTCGGGTCGAGCCGCTGCTGGCGTTCGAGGATCTCGTAGCCGAGCTTCGGGCTGGCCAGCAGCAGCTTGAAACCCTTCGGTCCGGGCGACGGCACCGTGCTGATGATCTCGTCGACGTGGGCGACCGTGAGCCAGGCTGTGTCGATGGTGATCGGCGCCTGCACGACCTGCTTCTTCAGAAAGGTCTCGAAGTCGGCGCTGATGAGTTCACCGGGCCGGCCCGGGCCGTAGTAGATGCGGCCGCAGGGGTAGACCTTGCCGGCGGCAGAGGTCACCGGCGGCGTGACTTCGAGGTTGCCGGTGGAGTTGACCGTCGCCCTGGCCAGCGCGGCCGGCTCGCCATAGCCCAGGTCGGCGTGGCGCAGCGTTTCGGGAAACACCTTCAACGGCCGGTCGCGCGGCGCCCGCATCACGCTGCGGATGCCGCGCCCGGCCGGCAGCGTGGCAAAGCCCCATTCCATGCAATCCTGCATCCAGATGTCACCACCCTCCGGATGCTGCTGCAGCGTGCAACCCGCGGTGGCGACGATAGCGCCGAGTTCGCCGCGGAATCGGGCGTTTTCGGCCCCCGCATCGACAACGAACACCTTCTCGGCGGCATTCAGATGGTTCGGCATCAGCCACGGCGCAACGCGCAGCTTGACGGCTTCGGTGACGCTGCTGCCGCTGGTTCGCGTGAGGCGCAAGCGGATGTCGATCTCGCCGTTCTCCCAGCCGCTGCCGGCGTAGCGCAGCGCTTCGATGCCGAACTCCTTCTCGGTGAAGTTCAGGTCGGGCAAGGTGTGGCTGCTGCCACGCGCAGGGCCCAGGATCTCGCGCGCGCCGGCGCTGCGGCTGGCGAACACGCGCACCTTGTCGGCCACCGCGGCGTCGAGCTCCAGCACGCCCTGCCAGCCGGGCGGCGGCGCCGGGCCGGTGCGGCGCAGCACCAGGGGTGCCAGTTCGTCACGGTCGTTGCCGGCGTTGACCTGGTCATCCTGGTTGTCCGAACGCGTGCGGCTGCCGTCGCCGTCGTCGTTGCACAGCACCACGGCGCCCTTGTTGCCGCGGCCCCAGTGCCATTGGTCGAGGCCGCTGCGGTCGTCGTCGACGGCACCGTCGCGGTCGGCGTCGACGTGCAGATGGAACTCGACCGGCGTCAGCACCAGCGTCACGTGGGTGTCGGTGCCGGCATGGGTCTGGACCTCGGCGCTGGCCGGTTCGGGCACCAGGCCGTCCAGCGACGCCCGGATGCGGTAGCGCCGCGCGGGGATGTGCAGCCAGCTCGCGTCGCCCGGGCCATCGCTCTGGCCGCCGTAGGCCGGCGGGCCGGCCGCGTCGACCTCGGCGACCTCGATGTCGGCACCGGCCACGGCCGGGCCCAGTTCGTCGTTCTGGCGCACGTGCACGAACAGGTTGGCCAGCGGGCAGCTCTGCGTGGCCGAGTCGCAGTCTTCAGCGGCGTCAGGGGCGTCGCTGGGCGTGTCGGGTTCGCTGCTCAGGCATCCGCACATGGCGCCGGCCCCAGACGTTTCATCACCAGTTCCAGATACGCCAGCGCCCGCCTTTCGAGGCGCGCCGTGCGCGACGCCACGTCGCCCGCTGTCGGCGCGGGGCGCGACAGCCACGGGTACAGCGGATCGCGGAAGCAGCCATGACCCAGCTCGAACTGCAGCAGGCTGCACAGCAGCGCGCCGCGCAGCGGATCCAGCCCCTGGGCCTGCGCCGTTTCGGCGCCGCGCTCGGCGGTGGCGAGCAGCGCCGCGGCACCCAGTTGCGCCTGGCGTTCGGGCGCGATGCGGCCCAGCAGCGCAGCGATCTGCGGCGCCAGCCCTTCGGCCTGCAGCGGCAGCGGCTGCGCGGCCAGTTCACGCAGCCGGGCCATCGCCTGGCGGGCATGCCGATGGCCAGGCCCGAGCACGGCATGCTGGTAGTCCAGCACGCGGGCGTGCAGCCGGTCGGCGCGCTGCAGCTGGTCGGCCGGGCCGCCGCCTTGCAGCAGCTGGCGAGCCCACGGCGGCAGCTGCGGATCGGTGTCGAAGTGGCTGCCGAACAGAAACATCAGTTCCAGGTAGAAACGCGCCGGTCCGCGCTGTGTGAAGCCGTAACCGGCGGCCCGCTGCAAGCCCGCGCGCACCGCTTCGTGCACCCGCGCCGGCCCGATGCCGCGGCAATGCAGCGGCGAAAAACGGAACAGATGCTCGACCATCCGCTGCTCGAAGGACTGGGCCGCGGCGGTACGAAAGGCCTGCATCTGCGCTTGGCGGATCACCAGCATCGCAGCCTCCGGGCGCGACCGGTCTCGACGCCCTGTGAGGCGAGCGTAGTCCGCATGGCCCCGGCATCGAATCCCCAGCTTGCAGTACGCGTGCCTAGAATCCGGCCCCATGACCCGCAAGCTCTTCGTCACCACCGCGCTGCCCTACGCCAACGGCCCGTTTCACATCGGGCACGTCATGGAATACATCCAGGCCGACGTCTGGGTGCGCTTCCAGCGCATGCGGGGTTCCGAGGTGCATTTCGTCTGCGCCGACGACGCCCACGGCGCGCCGATCATGATCGCGGCCGAGAAGGCGGGCGTCACGCCGCAGCAGTTCGTGGCCAACGTGGCGGCCGGGCGCAAGCCGTATCTCGACGGCTTCCACATCGCCTTCGACAACTGGCATTCGACCGACGCGCCGGAAAACCACGAGCTGGCGCGCGAGATCTACCTGGCCTTGCGCAAGAACGAGCTGATCGAGGTGCGCACGATCGAGCAGTTCTTCGACCCCGAGAAGGGCATGTTCCTGCCCGACCGCTTCATCAAGGGCGAATGCCCGAACTGCAGCGCCAAAGACCAGTACGGCGACAATTGCGAGGTCTGCGGCGCCGTCTACTCGCCCACCGACCTGAAGAACCCGTACTCGGCGCTGTCGGGCGCGGTGCCGGTGCTGCGGAGCAGCGAACACTTCTTCTTCAAGCTGTCGGACCCGCGCTGCGTCGAATTCCTCGAACAGTGGACGCAGGACGGCAAGCTGCAGCCCGAGGTGGCGAACAAGGTCAAGGAATGGTTCAAGCGCGACGATGACGGCGTGGTGAGCCTCGGCGACTGGGACATCAGCCGCGACGCGCCGTACTTCGGCATCGAGATCCCTGACGCGCCGGGCAAGTATTTCTACGTCTGGCTCGACGCGCCGGTGGGCTATCTGGCGTCGCTGAAGAACTGGTTCGGCAAGCAAGGCATCGACTTCGACGCCTACCTGGCCGACCCGGCGCTCGAGCAGATCCACTTCATCGGCAAGGACATCGTCACCTTCCACACGCTGTTCTGGCCGGCGATGCTGAAGTTCAGCGGCCGCAAGGTGCCCAACAACATCTACGTGCATGGCCATCTCACCGTCAGCGGCGAGAAGATGAGCAAGAGCCGCGGCACCGGCATCAGCCCGCTCAGGTACCTGGAAGTCGGGCTCAACCCCGAATGGCTGCGCTACTACATCGCGGCCAAGCTGAATGCGCGCGTCGAAGACCTGGACTTCAGCCCCGACGACTTCACGGCGCGCGTGAATGCCGATCTGGTCGGCAAGTACATCAACATCGCCAGCCGCACGGCGGGCTTTTTGAACAAGCGCTTCGATGGCCGGCTGTCGGCCGATGTGGGCGTCGAAGGGCGTGCGCTGCTCGACGGCCTGCGCGCCCATGCGGCCCCCGTCGGCGAGCTGTTCGAGACGCGCGAATACGGCAAGGCGCTGCGCGAGGTGATGCTGCTGGCCGACCGCGTGAACGAATACGTCGACCAGCACAAGCCGTGGGAGCTGGCCAAGCAGGCCGGCGAAGACGCGGCCAAGTCGGCCGCGCTGCACGACGTCTGCACCGTCTGCATCGAAGCCTTCCGCCTGCTCACGCTGTACTTGAAGCCGGTGCTGCCGGCGCTGGCGCAGCAGGTCGAAGCCTTCCTGAAGATCGAGCCGCTGGTCTGGGCCGACTCGGCGCGCGCGCTCGGCCACCACCGCATCGGCGACTACAAACACCTGATGCAGCGCGTCGACCCGAAGCTGCTCGACGCGCTGTTCGAAGCGCCGGCCGCCGCCGCAGCGCCAGCGCCGGGCGGCGAGGCGCTGGCTGACGAAATCGGCATCGCCGACTTCGCCAAGGTCGACCTGCGCATCGCGAAAATCGTCGCCGCCGAGCGCGTCGAAGGCAGCAGCAAGCTGCTGCGGCTGACCTTGGACATCGGCGAAGGAAAGACACGAAACGTGTTCAGCGGCATCGCCGCCAACTACACGCCGGAACAACTCGCCGGCAAGCTGACGGTGATGGTCGCCAACCTGGCGCCGCGCAAGATGAAGTTCGGCGTCAGCGAAGGCATGGTGCTGGCCGCCAGCCATGCCGACGAGAAGGCCGAGCCCGGCGTCTACGTGCTGGAGCCGTGGCCGGGCGCGCAACCGGGACTGCGCGTGCGCTGAGGCGTCTGTTACAACTGCACGGAACCAAGCGCCGACGCTGCCGGTCGGACACTTCATGTCCAAACCTCTGCTTGCCGCTGCCGCCACCGCCGTGGCGCTGCTGATGTCCGCACCGGCCTTCGCCGGCGTCTCCGAAGCTGTCGAAACAGCCGCCAGCGCCACCGTGCGCGGCGTCGAAACGGCCCAGAAGGCGGTTGTCCATGCCGCCAAGGTGGCTGCATCGGGCGTGGAATACGGCGCCAAGAAGACCGGCGAAGCGGTGACCCACGTGGCCAAGAAGGTCGGCCTGCCGACGGAAGCGGCCTCGGCGCCGAAGAACTGACGCAGCGGCGCTATTCGTCGTCGGCGATGCCGTGCTCGGCGTCGAGCCGGTCCATCGCCCGCGCGTAGAGCCAGATGATGATCACGTAGACGATCAGCGCGCCCTGCGCCGCGACCCAGAAGCTGAACGGCCAGCCGAAGAAGCTGAACGACAGTTCGCGCGCGAAGAAGGCCACGACGTAGGTCACGATGAACCAGGCCGCCAGCAGGCCGGCCGTCAGACGCAGGATCCGGCGCCAGTAGCTGCGGTGTTTTTCTTCGCCGTCGTCCATCGTTTCAAGGCCAGAAGCGCGCCAGCCGCGCCAGTGCTTGGGTGCGGCGCGCAGCCCGCTGCAGGCTCCGCGCCCGCCGCGCCGCCAGCCAGCCGAGCGCGAACCAGGTGCCGGCATCCGGCGCCGGATGCTCGCGCAAACGCGCTTCGGCAACCAGCAGGTCGTTGTAGTCGCCCAATGCGTCGAGCGCGCGCTCCGCGGCCCGCAGCATGCGCCGGGCCGGCCTGTGCGGCAGCCGCGGCAGCAGGAATTCAGTCGCGTAGCGCAGCCGCTTCAGGCGCTTGCGCGTGCGGTGCTGGGCTTCGATGGATGCGCGGGCGAAGTCGGCGCTACCGGCGAGCAGCTGGCGCCAGGCGGGTTTGAGCACGCTGCGCAAGGCGGCGGCCAGTGGCTGCGGCGCTGCCTGCGTGGCTGCCGGCGGCGCCAGCGCCAGCTGCAAGGTCTGCAAGACCAGCAACGTGAAGCCCGGCTCGCGCACCACGGCCGACGGGTCGCCGCCGTCCTGCGGCGGCCAGGCCAGCGGCGGTGCGCCGGCTGCGGCCAGCGCGGGCAGCAGCCGGCCGGCCAGCAGATCTGCGTCGCGTGCCGCGCCCAGGCGCTGGAAGGGTTCGCGCCAGCGCTGCTCCAGCGCGTGTGCCGCACCGCCGTCGGCGCCCCAGTCTGCAAACAGCCGCAGCGCGGTGCGCAGCCGGCGCAGCGCCACGCGCAGCTGGTGCAAGGTCTCGGCATCGCCAGTGCCCGCGGCCAGCTCGGCCGCGTTCGGCAGCGCCTGGGCCAGCGTGGCCTGCAGCATGGCCGCGAAGGCCGACGCCGGCGTGCTGTCGGCCGGCAGCGGCAGCGGCACGGCCTTCACTGCCGGCACACGGTCCAGGCCGAGCGCCAGCCGGTGCCCCCGTTCGGACTTCGTACGCACATCCAGCCACAGGCCGTGGCGGCTGACCCAGCGTTCGGCCAGCGCCAGCAGCGCGGCGGGCGCGCCGGCGATCAGCTCGAATTCGATCTCGCACACCGGGACTTCACGTTCGCCGGCGACGATGCGGCCTTCGTCGAAGGCGATTTCGATCGTGGCACCGCCGCTCTTCACGCGCCGCCACAGGCGCCGGATGTCGGTGCGGTAGCGCGGCTCCAGCGGCGCGCCGTCGGCGAGCAGCGCAGCCAGCGCCGTGCCGGCCGCGCTGCCGGCGTGGCGCTGCGGGTCCAGCACCGGCGTGCCGCGCTGTGCCGGCAGCGCGACCTCGTGCTCCAGCCGCTGCATCAGCCCGTCGCCGCGGCCTTTCAGCGTCTGCACCCAGTGGCGGCCCTCCTGGCGCAGGCGCAGCGCGAAGCCGGCTGCGGCCAGCCGCTGGTCGGCGGTGTCGGCGTAGACCGCCTGCAGCCGCAGCGTTGCCGCCGTCGACGTGGCCACGGCGCGGCGCAGCCGCTCGCGCTGCGCCGCCGGCACCTGAAACTTGAGTTCGATCTCGACCGGATCCACCGCCGGATGCTAATCGGGGGCCGGGGCCAAGGCCTTGCCCTAAAATCAGGCTCGATCTTCTTCGCCCGCCCACCGCCATGCCGCTGTTCTGGAAAGCCTACAAGTCCGACGTGACGAGCTTCATCGAAGAGATGAAGGCGAAGAAGCCGACGCTCGAAGACGAGCAGCGCGCCGGCCGCGCACTGCTGTGGGACCGTGCCATCGACCGCCGCGCCGCGGCCGACTGGCGCGATGCCCAGGTGCCGCAGCAGCCCTACGTCTACCAGACGAAGACGAAGTAGGCGCCGGGATCAGCGCCTTGGACGCCGTTGCCGAACTGCCGGCCGACCTGCCGCCCGGCCCGACGTCGGAAGATCGACCCTTGCCGGTCGACCAGGTCGCCGTGGCCCGCCTGTACGGCGAGCCGCTGTTCCGCATGCCGCAGGACCTGTACATCCCGCCGGATGCGCTGGAGGTCTTCCTCGAAGCCTTCGAAGGGCCGCTGGACCTGCTGCTGTACCTGATCCGGCGCCAGAACTTCAACATCCTCGACATCCCGCTGGCCAGCGTGACGCGCCAGTACCTGGAGTACGTCGACCAGCTGCGCCGGCGCAACCTCGAACTCGCCGGCGAATACCTGCTGATGGCGGCGATGCTGATCGAGATCAAGTCGCGCATGTTGCTGCCGCCGAAGAAGAGCGCCGACGGCGGCGAGGCCGAAGACCCGCGCGCCGAACTCGTGCGCCGGCTCATCGAATACGAACAGATCAAGCTCGGCGCGGCCAAGCTCGACGCGCTGCCGATGCTGGGCCGCGACTTCCTGCGCGCCCAGGTCACGATCGAACAGAGCCTGCAGCCGCGCTTCCCGGATGTCGAAGCCGCCGACCTGCGCGAAGCCTGGATCGACATCCTCAAGCGCGCCCGGCTCAACCAGCACCACATGATCTCGCGCGAGCAGCTGTCGGTGCGCGAATACATGACGATCGTGCTGCGCAAGCTGCAAGGCCGGCGCTTCGTCGAGTTCCACGACCTGTTCGACACCACGCGCGGCGTGCCGGTGCTGGTGGTGACCTTCATCGCGATGCTCGAACTGTCGCGCGAACGGCTGCTGGAGGTGACGCAGGCCGAGGCCTTCGCGCCGATCTACGTGCGGCTGGCTTACGAGCCGAGCTGACGGCCGCCGATCGACGCTTCGATCCGGGCTTGAGAGCACGCTGCGCATCCAGGTTGCAAACCTGCGCTGGTGCCTCATCCCCACGCTGGTGGGGAACGCCTGAACCATGGCCCGGGCGTGATCGACGGCATCGGTTCATCCCCACGCTCGTGGGGAACACATCATTGACCACGCCGTTTCTGTGTTTGCCTGCGGTTCATCGCCACGCCCGTGGGTAACACTCGTGACCGTCGCGCGCCCGCTGAATTATCAGCGGTTCATCCCCACGCTCGTGGGGAACACATCTCGTTGGCTTTCTTGTCGATCACTATGGCCGGTTCATCCCCACGCTCGTGGAGAACACAAGAGACCGACCGCTTGGCTGCGCAGGTGGCGCATTCATCCCCACGCCCGTGGGGAACACGCTCAGCCGTCGAGGTAGGCGTCGCGCTGGGCCGGTTCATCCCCACGCCCGTGGGGAACACTCGACGGCGCCACCAAGCAACCGCTGCATGCGCGGTTCATCCCCACGCCGTGGGGAACACAAGCAGGGCGTGATCGTGATCGACGAAGCCGCCGGTTCATCCCCACGCCCGTGGGGAACACGCGCAGGCCACGGCCGACGGCAAGGTAGTGACCGGTTCATCCCCACACCCGTGGGGAACACGGGCTCAGCTGCAACCCGCAGATCGACAGCGCCGGTTCATCCCCACGCCAGTGGGGAACACTGCATCGACACGTCGGTCTTGACACCCGAGGCCGGTTCATCCCCACGCCCGTGGGGAACACTCTTTCTGGAGTAGCCCATGCCGACGATCACGCGGTTCATCCCCACGCCCGTGGGGAACACTTGTCCAGCGCGCGGATCGCGTCCTCGTAGCGCGGTTCATCCCCACGCCCGTGGGGAACACGCCGCAGTGCCTGCGGAGCCGACTCTCGACGACGGTTCATCCCCACGCCCGTGGCGAACACGCCGGCGGCGATGCGCTCGCCCGTGGGGAACACTCGACCGTCCCGCCGACAGGGATCGCGTCCGGCGGTTCATCCCCACGCCCGTGGGGAACACTTCGCAGCAACCGGGTCCGTCTGCTGCATCGACGGTTCATCCCCACGCCCGTGGGGAACACGCCCTAGGATGGGACTAGGGCGGGTCCGAGTGCGGTTCATCCCCACGCCCGTGGGGAACACGCTGGCCTTGAAGGGTCTACAGCTGTATCAGACGGTTCATCCCCACGCCCGTGGGGAACACCGCGCCGCCCTGGCCGGCGCGGATGTGGTGGACGGTTCATCCCCACGCCCGTGGGGAACACGCTGCTCCTGACGGCGCCTGACGCGACCGCAATCGGTTCATCCCCACGCCCGTGGGGAACACAAAAGCAAGCAACGGGACAGTTACATATGGGACGGTTCATCCCCACGCCCGTGGGGAACACAACGGGATGTTGGAGAAGGATCTGCGGAAAGCCGGTTCATCCCCACGCCCGTGGGGAACACGGGCCGCCGACGCGCCACGGTCCGGGCGTGAACGGTTCATCCCCACGCCCGTGGGGAACACAGCACCTCAGCCATCTTGGCGGCGACGCCATCCGGTTCATCCCCACGCCCGTGGGGAACACCCATGTTGACCGACATGCGCAGCCGCGCCTGCCGGTTCATCCCCACGCCCGTGGGGAACACCCATGTTGACCGACATGCGCAGCCGCGCCTGCCGGTTCATCCCCACGCCCGTGGG